>Ga0209671_1004446_pt1 | contig 13896 bp, 2 predicted proteins | sample WorMetHERISLAND2_2_FD_187401 | JGI IMG/M metagenome (GOLD analysis project Ga0209671, IMG submission 187401) | Marine gutless worms symbiont microbial communities from Max Planck institute for Marine Microbiology, Germany - Olavius geniculatus... | ecosystem: Host-associated > Annelida >... | reverse complement strand
TGTGTTACCAGTGACATTTATTGATGTATACTGTTATTTTATTGTGGCATGTTAGTGGCTGCGGCCCTTTGTCATTAAATCAAAATAAAATAAATAAAAATAAATAAAGCAAAATAGGCATGAAGTGGCCATGATCAGCCACCCAGAACTACAGTATACATGCGCTTGCAGTAAAGTCTATAGCATGGTGCAAAACGTAGCGTAGGCCTAAATATTTGCACGGTTTAATTTAATGTAAAATTTCGTAATATTAAATTTAGCTTCAGTAACTTTTTTCAGCTGTTTTGCGCTTACAGCCGAGTTATTCGCCGATGCTTATCGTGCTACGAGGATGTTAGCTGACAAAGTCGCCAGAGATTACGGCCAACAACAAGTACTTGTCAACGAACGACTCAGCGAACTTACGTCTCCAGCTACATCTATGCCTACACGGTATAGGCCCTATAAGCTGTAGCTATGTGCCGAAACGAATAGTATTTTGTGTTTTCGAGTGTAGACGTACCGTAACAAGTATTGTGCATGTCTGACGGTACAAGTCCTTGAAGTTTACTTTTCAAGATTCTTTTCATCCTGGCATACGCTGATATTCATAAGGACTTGAAAGTGCAGTTCTGCTTGATCTCGTTATAAAAATTCTACAAGTATTGTCGGACAAAATTGTTAAGCTATTTCAGCTCAACATCGCGGCATTAGCTGTTGTGAATAACTATAGAACATCGAAGGGTGCCTGTAGCAATTAAAGGCGACGGGATATCCTTTTGCCGAAAGGTTAAGTTAACGCGAGAAGTGAAGAGTTCTTGATAATGGCAAACGACGGATAAGAAAGATGATGTAGATTTGTTTTTTTTTCTGGAAAGTTTTTTTGTGGGTGCTTATGCATACGACCATCGATTTCCTAAGAGGTCGATTGGTCGACGGGGCAAACCAACAATCCGCATACCGTACAATCTTTCTTCATATCGATGCAAGTCCATGTCATTGTCATCGTGAAAATAAGCGCCGATTTTTTTCAGTTTGAATTTTTAGCCGACCGTGCTTAAGTAACGGTCGAGCTTATTGTACATACGGTTGTCGTCTGTCTGTCTGTCTGTCTGTCCGTCGTCGTCGTCGTTTGTAACGGATGTCTTGTGGCTAAGCGTTAGGTCGTAAGGGAGAAATTTTTACACGAGTAATTAGCGATATGTTATAAACATAGGCATGGAAAATTTCAGTAATCTAGTGCAAGGGAAACATTTACAGATTTGGGGTTGAATGGAGGGGGTAGGAAAAATGTGCGGAAAACTGGCCATATCACGGAAACGGTGAGAGATAGGGCCAAGGTTACTACTAATCACTAATAGGAAGTGGCATACGCCCTTTCAGATGAGATGAAAATCATTGACCTCGGATGACCTTGAAGGTCACTGACAACCAGTACGGTCGGCTATCTTAGCGACAGCTGGACTTCTTGTTTAAATCTCTGACAAGTAACGCTTGTAATTAATTTGCGATTTTGAAATTGTTCTTACTGTCCAGACGTATGTCACGTGGTTGCGGACTGTTGGCAGAAACAGCAGTGCTGACCTGGCGGCGGCCAAACCGTCGTGCAGTTCATTCAAGATGGCCGCCTCGATGTCGTCACGTGACCGACGCACGTGGACGGAAGTCAATATGACGTCATCGCTCGACGAGACGTTTTCAGACGTAAGACAAACGCTCAAGCACGCGTCGCGCTTCAGGCGAGTCAATTATCGATATATCTAATATATCCGTTTAACATTTCAGACCATCAGTTCAGTGAATGATCCCTATGACACTAGAGATTATATACAGTGTTGGTGTGAGGTGGTTTTTCCAATTTTACCAAAATGTTTGTTTGTCATTATCATTTTTAATTGTATTTCATTCATATTTCGCAAGATAATGTAGAAACACATTTACGATGTGGTGGAATTATAATAATCACGCGATTGTAAATTGTTTGCAGAGTGTGCCAGTGAAAGAATTTTGAAAATCGGTTAATAATTGGCGAAAATGTGGACAAAAATTAAGTGCCACGTTTTTTATTGGTCCACCGTGTAGTTGGGTACGTTTGCGTCGTTCAGATATCAGTACTTTGGCTCGAGGTCGGGTCTACTGCGCGTCAGTCCAGCACTGTCCGAGAACACAGCCACATCATCCGCTGCGGGTGTCCGGCCCGCAGTGAGTGGCGTAAACTACGACGCGCGTCGACGTCCGTGGTACAGCCGCGCTTCGACGCAACCAGTCAACGCTGTCATCATCATCGATACAAGTGCTTCCATGAACCGATCCAGGTAGCATAATTGCACTATTATACCACTCCAGACAGTGCTGTATCGTACTTTGACCACTCGTGGATCACATACGCGAGCTCGTCGATGCTGCCATCATCGTCATCGATGTCAGCGCTTCCATGAACCGATTCAGATAGTCGCCTTGCCGCCGTATACGATCAGTTTTGTTATTGTTTGTTCATTTAATTTTGAGTGGTTTAGCTCAAACCGTCACGTGCTTATGACGCCTATAGCTGGAATAACGTGGTTTTATTGGACTGCTAGCAGTAACGATGTTAGTCTTTTTACGTTTTTCTACTTGACAATAATTATTATTTTGCTTGGTGTTTTCAGTGAATTTACGAACAAAATTTCCTAACAGAATTTTCTTTTACTAGAACAAAATCTAGTCGGGCGGTATTCCCTCTCAAAACGTTCGGGGGAAACGTCTGGCCGTGCATGGAATAGACCTACACCGTGTCCCGAAATTAGCGACACCTTTGTTTCAAACAAACCTAATTCAGTTTGTAGTTCATGGATTTTAACGAAATATCGTACACTGCACTATCTTAACATTACTTACGGTCACACCCATTGTGACATACTTACCTTACCGTGTGTGCTTAGTGTAACGTCATTATGACGTCAGAGTTTGTTTACATTAAGATACGTTCAATGCATTGTTATTGACAAAGTGATCAAGCAGCAGTGTACCCAGCTTAGACTAAGAGCTTACGTCAAGGCCAAAAGTGATCACTTTAATTAAGCTCAAATTTTAAAGACAAGTTTAGAACGATTGTCTCAATGACTGGCTTAAATTTTGTAAAAATCTATCAGGTATTAACGATTTTACACTAACTTATCTGTAGAGGTGCCGCTAATTTTGGGACACGGTGTATATGTAGCGTGCACTCAGTGACATGTTGGACGAAATCAGCTTCGTTCGTCCGTTGTCAGTTGCAGTTGCTTTCGAGCAGGCGAAGCTACAACGTGTCGTGGTACAGAGACTGGTTGGGGTGGTGGTGGTATGTCTGCTGGCTGCGCCGCGGGTCCGTGTGTGTAGGTTTGAGCAGGCGAAGCTTGTGGTAAGGGTCCTGTTGGAGATGCTACTGAGCAGACTCAACAACGTGGCTGTGATTGGTTCGTCATCAGCTGCTTGGGACAAGCGTGGCAGAGACGTCTCAGGTTAGTGACGTCACGTGGGCGGAGGGGATGGGTAGGGACAGGATATTGCTTTTTTGCCGCGCATAAATTTTGGGCCGTCGAAAAATTCTTTTTTTATCTAAAAATCTTCATTCAAAAATGAAAAATCTGGGTTTTTCTAGGCCGTGTTAAGGAAATTTAGAGGCAGTAGGCTTTATTGTAATTTCAAGCGCCGATAATATCCTTCTCTGTCGGAAATTTGCAGTGTTTGTGATAAAATTGCAACGTCCTGCCCGCTTACATTTTACGCGTGATAACGCGTACTAGCTGTCGTAATTCTGTCTGTCACGACCCGGTACTGATTCAAGCCCAGGTGAGATAAAGACTACGGCTTTTCAACATATGATAGATAGCGTAAAGTCTCTGTCTTGCGACAAAATTTCGTTCCATTGTGTGGAAAAATATACCTGTCGAACGAGAACGTTAAAGAAGCATATCCCCTAAAAGTCATTGCTTTACCATTATCGACTCATCTAGCGTGAAAACGGTTGCAGATAGGCGCAGATTGCTGCTTATCAAAACAAGCAGTTCATGCTGACGAGCTTTCCGGTGGTACCAACATTAATGACCTTGAACGATCTCGATTCCTGAAAAATAGCGGGTTTTAGTGAATGTTTCGCAGTTTCAAATTTAAACGCACATTTTAAAACTGAATAGCGCCGAAATTAATTTACGTACATTGATGCTGACTGTCGCGCGTCTCGTGAGCAACAGCACAGATTTCTCGTGTTGAACGCACGACGCCGCTGTGTCAGGTCGACTGACGCTACTCGGCTATGAAGGTGATGATGATGATGATGACTACAGTTCAATGATTGATGGTTCTCCTAGTCTGACGCCGCTGACGTCACGTCGTCATCACGAACTCGTCAGATCCTTGGATTCACTGCAACCTCAGGGGGGCTCCGATCACAGGTTCTCTTGGTTTATAGTTAATTTTTAAATGGAATAGCTTTTTGCAGAAAACCCATCTCAGAGCTACGGATCGTCACTTGCCATGTGGGATCACACAGTGTTACATGCCACCTAACAGGTGAACGCGCCCCGCCTTAACCCCAGCCAGATGGGCTGGTACTCGATTATTCTACCCCAGAGGGATGGAAGGCTGACTTGACCTAGGTGCTAGTTATGTATCGAGATGGTTCACCTGTTCGCAGACAGTCATCCGTCCAAGTAGTAAGCACTTGATAGCGATCCGACCGGGAGTTGAACCCACGACCTGTCAATGGTAAGTTAAACATACTACCGTTACACTACTAAGCGACTCTCACATTCTCTGTAGGTTTGCTGCAGTAGCTCACGCACACATTGATGACCTTGAACGTCCTTGAATGACCTCTATAGGCAGTCAAACCTTCCACGAGAATATTCCCTCTATGACAAAACTGCCTGCCGTCTCTTGTGTTATATGTCGCCTTTCCTTGCATTACTTTCTATCCTGAATTCTTGTTAACATTTTTCTGTATTCGTCCGCTTTTAACCGACCGCATAGTTCTGCGTCAGTCTGTGATGAAATGTATTGTGGCTAAACGGTAAGTCGCAGGGATCGGCGATGGTACTATCGGATAGAGCTTTGGCGACTTTTTATAGGCTGTCAGTATCCCCATGTCTCCATCTGCAACGGTTTGGCTGCAATATTCAATGAAATTTTCTAACCTAGAATTCTCCGTATCTCAGAAACGGTGAAAGATAGGGCCAAGGTTCCTATTGAGCGTTAATAAGAAGTCGCATAAGCCCTTTCACATGACAAGAAAATCAATTGCTGGCCTTCTGACACCCGCGTGCGGTCGACCTTTCCTAGCTACAGCCGGGTTTTTTGTTTTGTCAGCGCCACTAGCTGTGTTAAACAGCGAGCTTGAGAGTAAAGCCTTGTCTTGTCGTGTCTTCTTGGGTGGCAAGACCTTTGCCAGAAGGTTTAACTTTCAGGCCTAGGCGGTCACAGTATAGGCCTAACACAGATGATCGTGATTCGTGAGCGATGTCTTCGCAAGTAAGTAATAGTTTCTCTGGCGTCATTGGCGCGCTGAAGGCTGTGCTTGAATGGTTGTGTGCCGTCCGTCTGATCACTCAGTCGTTGGCTGTTGTGACGTACGGTACAGACGTGCTTTCAGTCTGGCGTTCCGTCTGCTGTCCAGTGAAAAGTCGTCCGCGTCAGCCGCGGCATGCTGCAATCATGACGTCATTTTCCACGTCAGCGACTGGCACCACAACGACTACAGTGTCAGGTGCTCCAAAGGTGTGTAGTTGTAGTTGTTGTTGTAGTAGTATTAGTGGTAATAATAGTAATAGTTGTGATGAATGACCGGCAGCGACGCGATCGCAGCCTTTGCTGCTTCCAAAGATTGCGTTTACACGACCTGTGCTTTATACGGTGTTTACACGATCCAGCAAACGTCCAGCAAACTTCCAGCAAATGTATTGAAAATACACGTGCTAATGATAGACATTTGCTGGACGTCTGCTGGAAGTTTGCTGGACGTTTGCTGGATCGTGTAAACACTTCATTACGTTTATAATTCGATGCAACAATGCATATTGCATAACTAGAGGAACGTATTAAGCGATAGATCTGAACTGAACTGATATAAAACGAAACAAAATGCGGATGACCAGCTAGCTTAGCCTAGTATAACGAGCGTAGACAATTCAGAAGTAGCTGTCAAAAATGATCAATCAGCTGTTTGTGTTCTACCTTGAACGATTCATGCCATGATGCATATAACTGCAGGGTTGAGCCACCCGGGCAGATACCCAGACAAGAAACCCAGCTGTCGCTAGGGTGGGGCCGACCGTACTAGTTGTCACTGACCTTGAAGGTCATCCAAGGTCGATGATTTTAATTTCGTCTGAAAGGGCGTATGCCGCTTACTATTAGTGACTAATAGTAACGTGGACCCTGTCTCGCACCGTTTAGCCACAATACATCCGTGACAGACAGACGACAGACGGACAGACGACAACCGTGACAAAGGGCCGACCTTTAAGCTTACAGGTTCGCGGTCAGCCCAAAAACCCGAATCCGATTTTTGTTTTTTGTTTTACTAATATGGAAATGTTTTATTTGGCTAAATTTTTGGAACATCTCAGCCTACAATTTTGCAAAAACTGGTATATTTCATGCTGTGGATAGCGAACAAAAACTCGTATGAATCAACCAACTGAAAACCTGTAGAAACCAAAACTCCTCAAGTTGGTTTTAAAAAACCGGTTTTAAAAAACCGGTTTATAAAACCCAAAAACCCGAAACCGCAAAAAATCAATAAAAGCCAAAAGACCCTGCATTTTGCAACCCTGAAAAACAGGCAGACAGAGAGACAAGCCGGTTAGCGAGCTGGCTCGTGAGCTGCAGTCCAAAGCCACAGTCGTAGTCGTAGTCGCAATCGTAATAGCTTTAGCGACAGCTGCTACTGACAGTCTGTCCGTCCGCTGACAGACAGATAAACTTGGCCACAGAAACGCTGCCTGACATTAAGGGTCGCTTGTCTCTCGCAGCTCGCGAGCGCTCAGACGGCTATGAAAAGTGAAAGTGATGTAATGTGTTGATTAATGTACTAATAATATTAGCGAAGTGTGTGCGATGTACTGTGCAGGGAACAACCGATACTATGACGACGAAGGTCCTAGACGCTTTGTTCCGGGACCGTTCTGTAAATATGACTACCAGGACTTGACGATGTCTGTCAAACAGATGCAATATTCACTCCACTCCACACCAGTGAGTACTAGTACTACTACTACTAGTAGTAGTAGTAGTAGTAGTAGTAGTTGTTGTTGTTGTTGTAGGCAAAAGTGTTTGTAAAACATGATGGGGGTTATGTAGAATCTTACCAAATGGTTGAGTAGGCCTATCAGTTTGGTGAAATCCCAATCACTATTAAAGTCTTCAAGTTGACTATAGCAGAAACCAGGGCGTTTGCCGCGTCGAATGAAAGCTGCATGCAATCTTTTGGCGGTCGTTTGCCGTGAGGAAAAAAAAGCCCAGCTGTCGCTAGGGAAGACGCACTACAGTCTATACAGTGCCTGTTGCAGTACTGACTTTTAACGTCATCCAAGGTCGATGATTTTCATCTCATCTGAAAGAGCGTATGTGATTTCTTATTAGTGATCAATAGCAAACTCGGCCCTATCTCGCGCCGTTTAGCCGCAATAGCGCGCATCTTATGCCACTTTCTATTAATGATTAGTAGTAACCTTGGTCTTATCTCTTACCGTTTCCGAAATACGGCTACTTAGAGATTGAAACTTTTTATTGATCAATAGCAACCTAGGCCCTATCTCGCATCGTTTAGCCACAATACATCTGAGACAAACGAACGACACATCACTAATAGGAAGTGGCATACGCCATTTTAGATAAAATAAAAATCGTCGATCGTGAATGACGTTGAAGGTTACTGACAACCAGTACAGTCGGCTATCCTAGCGACAGCTGGGCTTTTTGTTGTTGTGTTTTACGGTACTTCCGTTGCTTTGAACTTGGCATTTGTGATTGTAATTGTGATAGTATTACTCGGTGCATAGATGTGAAAAACGTTTTTTACTTTTTTATTTTTGCCACGTTTTTTACGTTTTTTAACGTTTTTGAAAAAATTTTTTTCAACGTTTTTTATTTAAAAAACGTGCATTGAAATGCCTAGCAAGAACTTTGAGAAAAACTTTTGAAACCACAGAAACAAATTAATAGTTGATGGTAGTTTACTTAATTAGTTTAATATACCAAATAAAAAGTTTTTTATGTAGTATATTTGGTTAGTCTTGTGCTATGGTCTTATGACCACACGGTTAAATTGAAATAAAATAAAGTCCTTTTTACCTAGACTATAGTCCCAGGTATACTGCACCTACAGCATTAGGGACTAGGCAAGAGGTTAAACGAATTATGGCCAACGTTTATTATTCAACGTTTTTAAACGTTTTTTAAATTTTTTCCACGTCTTTTAACGTTATTGATTTTTTCTGGAAGGTTTGTATTACATCTGCGACTATAGTCGCGGTGCGTGAAAATGTTGTTTGACAGGCACACGTTGTGGTGATCGTCACGACAGAGGCGTCAAAGCTACGACATCGACATTACTCGACTAGACTCGACATGGCAGGGCATCTGGCTTGCGATCACCAGGGATACCTCGCCCAGGTAGGTGGTAGCGCGGGCTGACGATCTCCGTCAAATTTTCGTTGCTTTGCTGGAGACGTTGAGCGAAAAAATGCCTTTATTTTTCACATCATAACATGTTATGTACTATTGCAAACCAACTTATAACAAAAAGCTCAGCTGGTGCTAGGATAGCCGACCGTTGTGGTTGTCAGTGATCTTCACGGTCATCCAAGGTCGATGATTTTCATGCCATTTGAAGGCCAACATGCGATTTCATTTTAACGATTAATAGCAATTTAGGCCCCATTTTGCACCGTTGAACCACAACCCTCAATACATCCGTGACAGACAGACAGACGGATGACAACTCATACCAATAGCTTGACTGTTACTTGAGTACGGTCAGCTAAAAACGAAGTTCACACACTGAAATTAGCCATGAGAGTGAAACTGATACTGCAGCATTACGAACTAGAAGCAAACCGTGTTCTCAGTATAACTTTGAAAACAATCTAAAAACTACCGAAATATTTCTTCAGAATTCAGTGAAAATTTTTAGGGACGCAAGTTTTTTAGTGACGGGCGGCAACCGAAAGCACAGAATTTTTTTCGGCCTCAGACCGCGTTTCAAAAAATACGTGCCACTTTTTTGGAATAGCTCTGTGGAAAAAAAATTCGATTTTGATAATTTTTGGCGGGCAACATCACAAAGAAACCGGACGTAAATGACCGTCGTTTTAGCCTCCTCACCTTGATACTGTTGCTACATTACCTTGTGAAGTTCAGAAGTCATAGTTTGGCCGTTTACAACAGTGAATTCATGTTTGTATCATGTGTAGGTGGCGGTGAACAGTACTGAGTCGCGTGTCTGGAATCTACTGGAGCCTGTGTGGGATCTGCTGCAAGCAACCGCTTCCACTACCACCACATCATTCAAAACTCATCATCATCCTCATCAGCAGCAGCAGCAGCTGAGTCTGCTATCAGCCGGCGTCTCCGACTTTGACCAGCATCCGTCACCCGTCGTCACCAGCTCAATGCCGGCTACTAGCAATGACACGCGCGAGTATAGCATCCGTCACAATCGATTTATTCTATCAAGCTCGGCGATTAGTTTGGTTTCATCTCGTGCGACAGCATGCACTGCTAAGCGCGTAGAGGAGTCCGCCTGTCGTCTGTCCGTCCGTCCGTCCGTCCATCACACCCTTCAGCTCTAGGCCCCTATCAAAACGGTGCTAGCTAGGATCACGAAATTTTCGCTGTGGGATAGCCTACCACAAGGACTTGTACACAAATCCGCTGTCTTCTTTAAGTTTTGGCGTTGTAACAGCAACAACGCAGCAGGAAGAAGAAAACAGTTACTATAGCTACTAGTTTATTTTTTCGGTGACTAAGTTTCGTGCTGCTGGGCGAGAAGATTCCTCTGGAACCAGAGCGTCGAAGACGGGTATCCCCTCTAAGAAATCGTTATTTTACTCCTGTTAACGCTTCTAGCGTGAAAACGATTGCGCATAGACATCATATCATCATCATCATCATATTCGTTTAATACATTAACTTGACAGAACGCAAGCATGTGCACAATTTAGGCCTAACATGCGGTAAATATAAGAGTTAAAAAAGTCCACAAGACTATTTACAAATGTTACAGAAACAAGCACGTCAATTGAACACTAATGACTACTACTACTACTACAGCTACTGCTACTGCTAGTGCTACTGCTACTAGTACTACTACTACTACTGATGCTATTGCTACTGTTACTGCTACTGCTACTGCTACTACTGCTACTGCTACTGCTGCTACTGCTGCTACTACTGCTACTGCTGCTGCTACTACTACTACTACTACTACTACTGATGCTGCTGCTACTGCTACTCCTACTGCTACTACTACTACTGATGCTGCTACTGCTGCTACTGCTACTGCTACTACTACTACTACTACTACTGATGCTGCTGCTACTGCTACTCCTACTGCTACTACTACTACTGATGCTGCTACTGCTGCTACTGCTACTGCTACTGCTACTACTACTTCTACTACTGATGCTACTGCTACTGCTACTACTGCTGCTACTGCTACTACTACTACTACTGATGCTGCTGCTACTGCTACTACTACTACTGATGCTACTGCTACTACTGCTAGTGCTACTGCTAGTGCTACTACTGCTACTGCTACTGATGCTACTGCTACTGCTACTACTACTACTGCTACTACTACTGCTACTGCTACTGCTACTGCTGCTGCTACTGCTACTACTACTACTACTACAACTACTGTGTATTTGAAGGCTGTTGGGCGTGGTAGCAGTGGATATACCAGTGTCTGAAATTGAAGACTTGCTTCACGCCAGCACGCCTCTTGGTTCACATCTTCACGTATTTGTCGTAGATCGTCTGGATCAAACTGTACTTGCTCATCCGTTCCTGTTCAAGCACTGCGCTTTCCCAGTCAGTCAGTCAGTCTGTTACATTGCTAGCAGTGCATGTAAAAATTAACGATTAACTGCACGTGGCTGTCTTGCTAAAATTTATTTTAAAAATTAAAATGTCAAGCCGGTCGTCTGGCGCCCTCTGACGACTGACTTAGGTCTTGTTTTACTGTGCTTTCAAACATGCACCGCTGTTGCGCGTTCCTCATTACGTTAGCAGGGCTTTTCTTGTTTCTTTTTTCTTTACTTCTTTTCCTTTCTTTCCTTTTTTCTTCCTCTCTTTCCCCTTTGAAGGAGGACCCCTAAAATCCGGTTAGGAGGTCTGTGGGAAAACTGTAAGTCTCCTTAGCGGATGCCAGCGAAATTGAATTTGGTGCATTGTCGCTCTAAAATATGAGATCTAGTAGCAACAACTTTAATTATTTTCCCGAGAATCAACTAACCAAATTAGCACATTTAGTGCAGTTCAAACGTGTGCTCCTGGGCCCCCCGAGGTTACGCCACTGAAACTAAGCAGCTGTTGAATTTTCGACTAAAATCTCATCGTTTGCCGTGTTTTAGTCACGGTAGGATGGTAGTACGTTGGACTTGTTATTGCAAGGTCGTTGGTTTGACTTTCAGTCGGGACTCTATTAAGTGGTTACTACTCGGATAGGTGATTAACCATGGACAGAAAACCGTCTTGGCATATAGCCAACATTAAGGTCAACTCAGCCTTCCATCCCTCCGGGGTAGATAAACCGAGTACCGGTCTGTTTTGCCTTGGTTATGGCGAGGCACGTTCACCTGTGTGGCGTGGCAGGTAACACTGCGTGATTTCATATGACAGGTGACGCTCCGTAACTCTGAGATGGGTCTCCCATGAATAGCTATACCCTTTAAACCTTCAAACGGTATAGTACTCAGCTGCTGCTGGTGTGTTTGTGAGGTTTCGTTGATTAGCGTGGAGACAGATGGAAGTGGACAGCCGACAGCGTTCAGTGACCACGTAGTCAGCGCACTGACCGCTGGGCAGATTGGACATCAAGCCATCACGGAGAATGCGCGACGAGTGCGCTATCATGACGGTCTGCTGGTCTGGACGCCGGTCAACTCTTCACACTACTACTACGCGCCAGTTACAGGCATGCTCGCGTCTCCGTTTAACATAACTCTCAGCCGGACACACAGCGAGACCACGGATACGGAGCTAGTGCATCGCGCGGTGTGCCTGTTTACGTCCCAGCTTTTGCTGGTACTTATTGCACTTACTCACAGAAGGATGGCCAGGCTGAGTTGACCTGAGTGGCTGGTTACATACCGAGATGGTTTACCCACCTGCCGATGGTCACCCATCCAAGTACTAACCGAGCTTGGCGTTGATTAACTTCGTTGATGCGACCAACGACGTTGCCAACTAGGCCAAACCGCCACAGCCAGTTCAGTATGTTAGATTTATTAGCGGATACGTTGTCGAGTTGACTGTTTGTGCAGGTAGGCTCTACATGTTTATTGTCTACTGCAACTACAACAACAACAACAACTACTACTACTACTGTGCTGTCGCAGGGACCCAGTATAGCGTCGTTGTCGTTGTGTACAATGAGCTTTCACATTACCGTCTTCTTCATGTGCGCAACGTGACCGTCGACATTTCCACTCGAGCTGCTCTGTTTGATAACAAACAGTTTGCAGACGACTTGCAGCCTTCCGACCTCTTTCTCACGGGTCAGCGTGCATAATTTACTTATTTATTTCAAGAACGCAAGCATTTTGATATAAAAACTTACGCAGACGCTGTTTTTCGGCTGAGATAGGCCAAGCAGATTTAACTAGAAATTTGGGACAAAACCCAACGTGAGTCCGGTCGGCGCCGTAAGTCCGATTGCGGGAAGATTTAGGGGAGGGGCTGAAGTTCCTCTTCTTCTAGAGTCATGTGGCCTGAACTTAGTAAATTAGTAATTTTTGTCTGACCGTGTTTAAAGCACCGGCGCAGTTAACGCGTCTGTACACCAGCACTATAGCCATTAGTGTCGTTTTTAGCCGACCGTATTTGAGTAACGGTTGAGCTATTAGCATGGTTGTCGTCGTCTGTCTGTCTCTCCGTCTGTAACGGATGTATTGTGGCTAAGCTTTGCGTCATAGGAGAAAACTTTTTACACGAACAATTAGCCATGTGTGTTAAACTTAGAATGCAACATTCTAGCAAAGGGATTGGGGAACATTTTCGCATTCAGGGTTGAATGGACGGGGGGTAGGAAATGTGCTTTTTTTCAACGGAAAACCGGCCATATCTCGGAAACGGTGAGAGATACGGCCAAGGTTACTATTAATCATCAATAGGAAGTTTCATACGCCCTGTCACGTGAGATAGACATCATTGACATTGCATGTCCTTGAAGGTCACTAGCAACCAGTACGGTCAACTGTCGTAGCGATAGATGGGCTTCTGGTTTCGGTTTACATTTTATCGCAGTTAAACAGAAGCAGAAAGACCTCAGAGTGAGGCTTTTGACACTTAGGTCCAGCGTTTGATTTCTCGCTGCAGGAAATTTATTTAGGACTTTGTTTCAAACTTGTGTGCACTGTCGTGTGTCGGCTGCATCCACGGTGTTGTTGTAAGGTGTCAGTGTATCCGGGAAGCATTCGATGGTCGAGTTGACGGCTTGTGCTTTTTGCGGTCAACAGCAGACATTAAACAACGCATCGTCTCTCAATCTCAACGTGTTTCACGGCAGCCTCTTGAACCTTTCCCCTTCCGTCACCCGCCACCCTCAGCACCTGACATATGCTGCCAGGTTTGGTGTTTGAATTATAAAAAAATTAGCTGGGGGTTGAATTTTTCCGTCTTCGGAGTCGATTAAAAAATTGTGATGTAAATATACGTGTATATACTGTAGTATATAGC
>Ga0209671_1004445_pt1 | contig 13896 bp, 7 predicted proteins | sample WorMetHERISLAND2_2_FD_187401 | JGI IMG/M metagenome (GOLD analysis project Ga0209671, IMG submission 187401) | Marine gutless worms symbiont microbial communities from Max Planck institute for Marine Microbiology, Germany - Olavius geniculatus... | ecosystem: Host-associated > Annelida >... | reverse complement strand
CATATAGTCTCATTAATAAGTGTGCCAAAAATTATTATAATCGGACATTCATTGTTCAAGTTATTGCAAAAAATGTAGTCACATGCTTTTTTTTGAGACACAGTGTAGTTACTGTGGCTGGAATATGCTGATGTGGCCTGAATTGTTCAACTTGAAGAGGGACTTGTGTATGTCTAGTTTTTTAGTGGCCGTGCTAATAGTCTGTCTCATTAATAGTGGTCTTAAGTTGACCTGTCGCATATTGGCGCTTAACCCAGAAACCAAAAAAAGCATAGCAAAAACTTAAATCGGTTTGAGTGATCTTCAGGAAAGGGTTGGACAGTGCAGGGGCGAAACAACTGGATGGCTGCATATGCTGTCCGCACTAGACTGCCATCTTTTTTTTCTTATTTATATTGGATTTAATATACTGGTACTGTGCTGCAGATACACCAGCGATTTATCATCAACATGCCGACTTTTCACGTGAAACTGATAGACAAGGATGGTATACATAGCCTAGATGATGTCATGCCAAAGGACACACCTGACGACAGAACCATGGACACTTCGTAATGCTGTCAGCATGCAGATGCATCTATAGGCTTGTGTTGCATTGACGTGATCTGTCGGCTTGAACTGTGTTCCGATGTTAAAATGTGTTTTGTTCTTCATTTGTTGTCACAGGTTCTATGCACCAACTCAACAGGCCTCCCACTGTGAAAAATATTTTCAGTACACCCTTTTTTCAAAATTCAGGACATTTAAGGACATGCATTTTCCGTTTAGTTTCCAGTAAGTGTTAAAACTGTATGACTGGGACAACGACAGTCTTAACGCTGTCTGGAGCAGCATCATTATTTCTATACTGCATCAATTTTTTTTATTTGCAGTAGTTTACCTGAGAACATTTAAGGACACGTGGTAGGTTTATGCCAACATGAGTCTGTTGTAGGTTGCAGTTGAACTGCTTGCTGGTTTTTCACTTACTTTGTGCATTCTCAATGATTGTCAATTATTCTCGTCGGTTACTGGCGTTAATTTGTCGTCATTGTCTCGCACCATCGTCAACAACTCCGTTAAGTTATTGGCATTAATATTAAAACAACAGTTAGCAATGTCTCCATGCAGTACTGAGTAATGTAAACTTCAGTCACATTTTGAGACTATCAGCTTTTGTCCGCACTGCAACAGCCATAAAAATTGCTACACTGCGTCTCAAAAAAACATCCCCGACATTTTCGATTGTAAGTTGAAGAAAATTATCTGATTCTAATAATTTTTAGTGTGAATATTCCTGACACAACTTGACATCAAATGACCATTCAGTTTCCCATTTCAACCAATGTCTGCTTCTGCACTACCTAGAGAAAGCAGACCAAGCGAAATATGCGGTAACATATACAACAACATAAAAAACATTCCCTATATTATCGATTTTAGCTTGAAAAAGATTAACAGGTTTTAATAATTTTTAGCACAAATATTTATGACACTTCTAGCTACTAAATAATTTTTGAAGTTCCCACCTCATCCACTGTCTGTTTCTGCACTACCTGGGGAAATCTGACCAAGCAAAATAAATAATGAAATGAATGAAAAACGTCGATAAATTTCATCTATCCAGATCTATGGGCCCCAACAGCTAGTCTATTACAAGGTTAGACTGTCATGCAGCATTGTCTCTACCAGATGATGTTCAGGAATGTTCATGAATCCAAGAAGCAACCGGTGAAGTCTGGATTGGTCTGGAGCAGAAAATTATCGATACTGCCGTCAATGCACGGAGAAATCGTCTCCATGCCTGCGTTTGCACAATGGGCTGACATTTTGGGCAATTTTACTGCAGTCAGTTGAAAAAGGAAATATTTCGATGAAATGTCAGCCAATGTGTCAAAAATGTGAACAAAATGTGTTTTTGAGCATTATTTGCATTAAGTAATGATACCACACTGGGTAAATGTAATAATTTGTTGGTTCTGCATTCCCCAGGTAGTGCAGAAACAGACGATGGGTGAGGTGGGAAACTGTACTGTTATTTGATGGACAGTTGTCTCCGGAATATTCGTACCAAAAATTATTAAAATCTGGTAATTCTTGTTCAAGTTAGTCGAAAATGTTTGGGATGTTTTTTTATGAGACAGAGAGTAGTTAGCTGCTGTTTATGTTAAAATATTACTGAACTCAACAATCCTCAAGTTAAAGAGATACGTATATATTATAGCAAGTGAAGGTTGCACAGCATTATGAATTGCTTATTAAATTACAAATCAAACACAACAGCACCTTTCTGTTAGGCTGTTTATACGAGGGTCGTTCGATAAATAAGTTACAAAAAGCGTCCAAATCCAAAAAATCTGAAATTTATGTTTTGTAGGGAATTTGATTCGGAACACGTCCAGAATTTTTTTTCCGAGAACAAGGTCTACTTCATTTTTCAACATATCGTCCAGAGTTCGTTCAAACATTTGTCCTATCCTATCTGTCAGCAAACTTCTGAATGCCCGATGCTAAGAACGATGCTGGCTGCTGTCCATGCCACTGAAAAACGACTGATTGCACCTCAGTATATTTGATGTAAATTTCTGCCCACCTAGCATTTTCTGACACCAAACACGAACTGTTTGCATTGTAGAGCACTTATCGCTATATACTGGAAGCATCTCAGAGTGAATCTGATTTGCATTTATTTTTTTTGCGTACAAAAAATACAATAACGGCATGCTGTTAGTTACGGGAGAAATTCAGTGGCAACGTTGCCATATTTAATGTTCGTAAATGACGTCACAGTGACGTCATTGGCATAAAACTCACAACTGCTACTAAGAATTAAATTCCCTACAAAACGTATATTTCGGACTTTTAATGTTTGGAAAACTAACAAAATGAAGCTGTTTTGTAACTTATTTATCGCACAACCATGGTACACTGTGTCCATAAAAAGTTAGCCCTCCTAAATATTTTGAAATAACGAGCGGAAACCTGCTCTGATTTGAATAAAATTGTACACACACAATGTGACGTCTATTTGAGTTACCAATGCAAAATTTTATAGGAATATGTCCTTTTGTTTAAGGTACTTTCATTTGTTTTCAAAGTGATTTCACAGATATGAGTTTCCAACATGATTTACTTTGTTTATTGTCTGACGTCATCTGTGACAAAAATGGCATCAAGAAGATCAACGTTAAATCAAAATACTCCTAACTGGAAAAGGATACAGTGCAAAAGATTAATATCTGAATTTTCAAGAAAAACTCCTTGCTTGTGCGAAATGCCTGCTACAAAAGATCAATACCACAGAGATAGCTGCATTTGAAAACTATTGGCATTTGGCAGTGTTATTTAAAATTTGACATGTCTGCAAAGACTAGGTAATTTCTGTGAAACCGCTCGTTATTGAAAAATGTTCAGGGGAAATGACTTTGTTGTGGACACAGTCACAGTGTATATATTCACATTATCTGGACCTCAGTGTATGGTACAAATACATGTAACCAAAAGTGTTCCAACAACTTCACAAGAAATTTAAGCTAATGCTCACGATATGCGCGAAAGCTTATAGCAGTTTCTGTTCACAAATTGTTTTAGTTTGTCTGAAGCCATTTCATCACAATTCATTCTTGAAGTGTGCACCGCAGCCAAAGGTCGCAAAAAAACAATAAAACCCCTTATTTTGGGAGTTCAGGGTCTTTCAAAGTCATCAATGTTGATACGACCAAAAAGTTCATTAGTCATTACTAGTGCTTGTTGTGATAGGCAGCATGTCTATGCCTATCTGCCACTGTTTTCAGGCTAGACTAGCCAGCAACAGTAAAATAACGACTTTTTAAGGGGTACCGCTTTTGATGCCCTCGTGTGCAGGTTTTCTTGAACCTAGAAGGTCGAGTCTTGAACCATTGAAATCTACGTTCAATGCTGAAAATTTCATACGCTGCTTGACCTGGTCTGTCTCTAGTGACTGTGGTGTAATTCGCTCTTGAAATGTGTCTCTCAACCCAAAATTGCCAAAAAATCCATAAAACTATTGTTTTGGCGTTCAAGGTCATCCAAGGTCATTGCTTTTGGTGTCAATCGAAAGCCCGTATACGACTTTCTATTAGTGATTAATAGTAACCTAAGCCCTATCTCTCACCGTTTCTGAGATACAGCGACTTATTGGCAAAGAATCACAATATTTCCCTACCCCCTCTCATTTAGCGCCCTCGCTCAGGGTGACCCCTTTTAAATTTATGGAAAAGCTTCACTGATCTTGAAACTAGAGTCTTCCAGGCAGTGATGGTGAAAATTTGGTGATCCTAGCTTTCACCGTTTTGACTGATTCACCCGTGTGATGGACAGACGGATGGACAAACAGAATTGCGATGGCTAAGACGCTCTATAGCAGTTCCTGCTTTCACACGTAAAAATAAAGATTATTGCCACAAAACCAAATTCTGTGAAGGCAGTAATCCACAGTTGCAAACACAAACAATTCGAAAAAATGTGGAAAGCACACTCAGCTAAAACATCAAAACACAGTTTAAGGTGGTCTAACTACAAAAAAATGGTACACGGTTACGTAAGTATCCAAAAGTGACTAATGGTTCAAAATTGCATACGTTACTATTAGTCAAAAATGCACTTTGCAGCAGTATTAGCAGATGCTACAATATAATGCACTTCTACCGAAAAATAGTGATGGCAGCATTAAAACCAAAATTCTGTGACATGGTTAAAACAGCACAATGTCATAGTGTACCACTGCATGGTACACACAACATTAATTATACAATACATAAAATACACTACCGTAAAACCGCTAATACAAGCCAGGGGGTCTGAGTCTGATGATTTAATAGAAGCCAGTCTCCAATATAACCTGGACGTCCAAGTAGTAGTAGTAGTAGTAGTAGTAATTAGCGCTGTTGAAGCGTTAATTTTTTTCAACACATTAATTAACGTGTTATTAACGCACCCAGGTCCATCGAGAGGAAGAGTAGGGGGTAAGTTACACTGGGCCCCACGATGTTTAAGGGGCCCCGTGTGTAAAATATAGAAAGTTAGAAACACATTGTAAAACGTATAATTAACAATAACGTGACATCACAGCTAGCATAAAAATTTATTAGCCTGTCGTCGGAATAATTATTTATTAACAGTAGTGATGGTATGGCAGCTGCAGTGTAGCTACTTGAATTCACTCGAGTGTTAAATAACCTCAGTTTAAGAAATATCGAAACTTTTGTTTTGCAGAATTCACTAAATTAACAAAAATTTACGTACGTGCGTTAATTTTTTAACGCACATTAATTTACTAATGCATTAACGTGTTAATTAATGCATTAATTTGACAGCTCTAGTAATAATTAGTTGTCTGTGTAATAGTAGTATACACTCACTTTAAATTTTGTTGTAATAACAGTAGGTTTTGCGCACACTACTTATAGAAAAAGTATCACCCTGATATGACAGGTTGACAATGTTTGAATAGAAGCCGGGTCTTCATCACAAGCCGGGATCTAAGTTAAATGTTCTAATAGAAGCCAAGGGCTTCTATTACCAGTTTTACGATATGCAGTCTTCACAGTATCTGTGGATTAGTTCTGGTAAATTACAACATAGTAAAATATCCCCAAATTTCTGACTGCTGGACCAGCCATTTTTAAATTTTACAAAGTTTATACCAATACATTTTCAAAATATACAGGGCTATAATTTGACCAAAATTTTTGGATCAACACGTGTACCATATTCATGTATACGATACTGAAAGAGATGGTAAGTATAGTAAGAATAGTAAGTTGAATGTTCTGTAAGTCAGTAAACTGAGATTATGGATTTGAACAATTAGAAAGCACTAGCACATTCAACTAGGCAATGCACATGTTACAGCATACCAGATCACCACACATAAAATAGTGCTGTCAAGGCATTAATTTTATTAACGGTGTTAATGTACATGTTAACTTTTAATGCATGCGTTAATGCATTAACTAACGCATCACTATATTGCTGACTACATCGAGAGGGTGACTGGAATGACAACCGATGAACTCGTGGCTGTCGCAGGAAGGTGATAGTAGTGACGGAATGGCAACAAAACAATTTTTCATTACTTGAATATTATTCAGTCATCAAAAAATCACAGTTTAATGGAATATTGTAACTCCTGCTTTACACATTTCAGTAAATTTACATATGTGCGTTCATTTTTTAACACACGTTAATTCTTCAACGCATTAAGTTAACACGTTCACTCGACAGCTCTAATCTAAAATATACATTTACACCAACATGCATAGGCAATTTTCAAAAAAATATTGTCAAAACACATGCTCTGCAATTAATAATTGTGGGCAAGCAAGCAATAAAACGCGTGTGCATAAATTAACCTTCATATGATGACCACTATAATAACTACAGACAAATAGAACTAACAGTTATAACTACATTTACGGTGTGCGTGACAGGCAACTAAATCAGAGCAATACTGCGCCTAACATTGCTTAATTCATGAACAATAACAAGATTTGATAACAACACTTGGACAAACCAACTACGCACTACATAACACATACAAATAACACCAAGCTACAAACACATTATTGGGCAAACTTAACGCTACTACCATGCCTAAATAACAGACTGGCCACTCGTACCGTTATCATTCCGTTATAATTTGATTTAGACTTCTCTCAATACTACCACAACTCTCAGATTTTTCTATGTCACTGCAAAAGCTATCATATTCTGTACATGCAACCGTGCTTTAAAAAATGACTTAAAACTGAAGATGCTACAAAGTCTAGGCTGTTATAACAACAAACTATACTGTTTGTAATTTAACACTACAACAAAATATGTCACCTACGGCCCTCACAATGAATGATGCTGAATATAGCACAGCAGTCCTTCAAAACAAGCTTACAGAGTTTTTAGAATTTCCACTGTGGGGAGATTTGCACCACTACTGATGTACCTTATCAGTGACTTTCTCAGTGTAAATACATAGTAAATGACATGTAATGCATACATTAAGACATATAAAATGAAGGCAACATTTGAAATACGACTATTCAGCAAATTAACAAGGTAACAGCACTTGGTGTGATAATACCATTACGTACAATGTCATGGCAGTAAAACATTTTAGCATTTGACGATGCAGAGATTAAGAAGCTGACACGCAAAGTTACGGACGAGCTGTATGTGACTCAATAACATCGCACAGCTGTTTGCATGCAGCCAAAACCGATTTTGCACTGTCTGCTGTTCGTGCATGGACTGCGTCACTGCTCGGAAGAGTAAGAACTGCTTCTTTTGTCGTAATGACCACCAATTTCAGACAGTCACACAGTACATTGGCTGTGGAAGCGACAGAGTTACGCACATCATGATCAGTAACATGTCGAGCAACGGCATCTCCGATGTAAACCAGCTTGTGCCCTGCAACTACCAACTGCTTGCTTGTCTGGACAAATACTTCAGGCACAACAGCATCGTCAGTCATCAGTTGGCAGAACTCACTGACTGCAGACTCAACAGCTGATGTGAGTGTGCGTATCTGTGCTGAGTAGTATGTTAGCATTTCACGGTCCGACACACTCAGCAGCATTGGTTGATCAACAACACCGTTGACAACTGCACACCGTTTAGCGGGGTCACTCGGGGGAGGATGCGAGCTGGCAGATCGCTGTAAACCGACAGTGGCCAGCTGACCTGTGCTGGCAGACTGATCATCGGAGCTGCTTTCTAAATCACGAGAGATCGAAATGTAGTCGTAATCATCATATTTCCATGTGACAGTCTCTTTTCCAACAGCAGTGGCACTATCAGACGTCGGAGGCATGGGAAGAGGTCGCAGCTGCATGTCTGACAACGCTCGGTGACTGACGTTAGGTTTAGGTTTCAGAGCAGGTGCCTGCCTGCGACCAACAACAGGGGGCGATGCCACAGCTTCAGCTGACTGTTTCTGATCAACTGACAGCCGACAGATATCTGCAGCATTACTGTGTAAGAAAACACAGAATTCATTCACCAGCGGATGCAGACGATCCACTAACTCAGTAAGATTTGTTAGGTCCCAACTGCCAAAATACCTTCCCTCATTAGCTTTAGGTGACAAGGCCAGTAAGACTTCTAAACACTGGCTGATGCTTGCCTGAATGACAGTCAATGGTTCACAGTGTTTGGAAAGTCGAGTGGCAATAACTGAGTCACTGTTACTCTCTGGTATTTTGCCAAGATCAAGCAACTCCTTCAGGGCAGTTCTGAGTGAAAGTCCAGTTGTTGTTACTAAAGTGCACCAGTGTTTGACATCACCTCGAACTTCCTTCTTTGCCATCTCAGTCAGCCTCTCAATGCTGCGTAGAATAGCATCGTGCTTGGCAACAATCTGCCGGTGGAAAACATCCGGTTGTATAACTGATTCACTCGGCTGTCGATTTCCACTGGAGGATGTGGATGTGCTCAGAGATGACAACTGGCTGCTAGCATGTGACTGTGACTGTGCAGGAACATCGTAATCACAGCCTTCCTCGGCCTGCTGACTTCTTGGCACATCATAAACATCCTGTGTTTCTTTCGAAGACATCATATTCGACATAGTCGCTGTACTGCTCCTGGCTGACATACTAGATGCAGAAATATCAGCTCTGGGTGCAACCGGTACTGCGGCACTGTTGCGTGGAACCGAATAGTCTTCCAGAAATGAATCACGATCAGCTGCTGACGCACCACTCAAAATCTTACTAGCATTCATTCTGCGAGCCATCTCAGCTGCAGCAGTTATTCTGCCAAGATCACCAGCTGCTCGTGGAGTATCATAGACATCTCGGAATGAGACCTCAGCACTAGATCTAGCCGAAGTTGAAGGACTGCTTCCAGAGCGCAAACTGGCAATGGACGACCTCGAGTCTTTTGAAATGACTGAAGACACGCTGGACCGGTTTGACAATGATATCTGCTCGGTGTCAAGACCGGCACATGTTGGAACATCGTACCACGTTTGGCTGCAATGTGTCAGGGACGGTGGAGTGTCGTAGAGTAGTGCTCCAGACACGGTGCTGTGCATTCCAGGTCTTTTGTTGACTGCGGTAGGAGGGACATCGTAATCTGTCTGAACATCAACATGTCCAGACAATGAACTCGCGGATACATTGGACCGGGAATCTTTTTGGTCAGCGTAGTTTACAGGAGGCAAGTCATAGTCGAGTGCAACACTATGAGGAGAGTCATAAACATACACGTTTCCACTCTTATGAGGTACGTTCACCTGCACAGTGCACAGCTAATAACTGCAATCTAGCATCAAGTCAGAAAAAAATGAAACACAGACATCAACAAATCACAGACATACAAGCTGACTGAGTTCAACACAAAAAGCTCTGAAAACCTGATTGGCATATTATTCATTGGTTAAATTAAGCTACTGGTATGTAAACTATTGAACATGTCAAATGACTACTGTGGTGCATTGTGGCTATTTGAATATGCCAGTCATAAGACAGAAGAAGGGAAGAGGAAGACTGAAGGAAATGTTACTGAAGAGGTTACTGGAGTAGAGACAAGTGAAAGAAACATCAATTATCCACAATAACCACAAGTCAAAAAACTGGCATAGAAAAAGAGCAAGATGACAATGACGATGATAACGATGAACGAGTGTACTTTAATGTGGCATAAAGTACAAAGACTGCAAGGACACCTAACAGTAACAGTAAGGACATGTAAAGTAATCAGTGAATGGAATCGATGAAAACAAAAACCTGCCAATGACGGCAAAATACAGGTCAGTGTAAAACAGTATTAGTTTAGTTTTTTGTTGATATTTGTGTTAAAGTTATCTACTTCAGACGGAAATAGAGGCCTTTGGCCTGCTTCCGGCTATTCGTTGATGATGACGATGATGAAGAGAAAAAGAAGTTAGACATTCATAGACTTAAGTATGCTAGTACAAACAAACGGATGAACCTGGGATGGTGGTGGAGGCAGACGTCGGCCAACCAGTGACCCCGCAGGCAATGGACGTAACCTGTTGCCAGGAGCGATGCCTGTACGACCGTCGAGTGTACACAACCACCACCCGACAGCTCCGGCGACATCCAACTCAAGAACAGTCAGCACATCACCAGCTTCAAAGCTCAGCTCCTCTGGTGTGTCTGCCACATTACTGAACAACGCCTTAGCCTGCAGCATTATCTCCTTCTTTCCTCTTTCTTCACTGCTTCATCTGTCCTGCAGCCTGGATTTCACAAAAATAATAGAGATGTCAATGCGTTAATTGTTTTAATGCATTAACGCAGTGCATTAATTTTTTTATTGCATTAATTAACGCGTTATTAATACACTCAGGCCTGTCGAGAGAAAGTAGAGAGGGGGGTAAGTTACCCCGGGTCCCGCAACGTTTGAAGGGTCCCTTGTAGAATATAGAAAGTTAAAAACACATTTTAAACGTATAATCAACAATAACTGCCATCATAGCTAGCATAGAAATCTATTAGCCTGTCATCAAAATAATTTATTTACAGTAGTGATAGAACAGCTACTACAATTTAGTTACTTGAATTCATTCGAGTATCAAATAACTGCAGCTTAACCAAATATTGCAACTTTTGCTTCACAGAATTTAGTAAATTAACACAAATTAACGCATATGCATTAATAATTTTAACGTGCATTAATTTTTTTTAATGCGCATTAGTTTATTAATGCATTAATGTGGGTTAATTAAGGCGTGAATTTGACAGCTCTAAAAAGACATCATGAAACACAAGTATCTTAACCGTTAACTTCTTCTAAAGACTGTTTTCTGCTGTTTCGGTGCACTGTTGTTGGCATTGACATTCAGCCTGTAAAAAAAAATGTGGCAGCAATCCTTATTGCTTCACTGTTCTCTGTGAGTTACCGGAGATAATTGCAGAAAAGAAAACCTAAACACGTTTTTAACAACAGAAGTGTCTTAACGTCTGAAAGTTGGACGGCTATTCACCAAGGCTCCATGTCTGACAGTCAGAGATTTGATAGGCGATGCTAGCATTGCATGCAGGTGTTAGCATTGTTGCTTTTGGTTTGGTATTACGGTAAGGTTTCGGTTACGGGTACGATTAGCGTTACGTTTAAAATTAGGCCCTAGGATTAGGGTTATAATATTTCAGAAAATTATGCGACGACTAATAGACACCCAAAATAATGGTGTAACATTGGTGATTAATTAAGCCACTATGGCAGGTGTTACATGGCCACTGCAGGCTACCCATGATATACTGCTAGGGTTGTGGGCATCAGTTGGCTGGCTGCCATGAGGGCATGCGTCTGACCACATGAGTGCTCCTACCGCGTCAGACAGTCTCTTACGGCAGTATGCACCATACAGTGCGAATATGATAAGCAACATACGAATTTTGGACGTCGTGAACTGTCCAAAAGTTGTATGTGTGGATCCGACTCCGAACGTGGAGTCTCTGTATATAGATGTCTGACTTTCAGACGTGGAGACACAGCATTTTGACAAACAAGACTATTACATACAGCAGGAATCACTCATGGAAAAATTCTTGGGTATGTTAATTGTCGACTATGTCGACTAGTCATCCTAATTACCCTCAGTTTGCTATCAAGTAGGCGTCCCGGACCTTCCAATGCGAGTCCTTCCAGTACGAGTGCACACACTGATGATAACAAACGCCGGACTAAAATATGCTATTTCTTCGCAGCAGTTCTTTCACAGTATTGGCCGTGTTTTCATACCTTATGTTAATGTTCAATAAATGATAGAAGAAAGAATAAACACATGAAAAAAGGCAGGAAATAAAAAGGAAACATCAACAACAGAAAAATCTAAAACGGATATGATTCAACTTCATGTGTTAGTGAAGATAAGTATCGCCGGTTTTGTTGTAAAAGTAACTATAGCGAAATAACTCAAATCTTTTCAATATTAAAAATCTAAATTTTTAGCTTAAAAAATTATAATTAATACACATAACTTTATTTGTACGTTTTATAAATTAAATCAAATTAAATTAAAACAAAATTGCGGCTTGTTAGTTTAGTATTTCGTTTCAGTATCCTCTTCTTGGCCGTGTGGTAACGCGCAGAGTAAATATAAACAAAGATTTTTCACCGAATTCACCGATCGGGGACACTTTTTGATATTTGACCAGTTCAACTTGTTTGAAGCATTCATTTCAGTGAACACGAGCTTAGCAGCCCTCATATTCATTTGTAGCAGTTACTAAGCGTGGATCTTTTGCCGTTTACTTGTAAAGCAGTAATATTTTTAAGCACAAATTGTGTCTGTGACCAGGTTGGAGAGGGTTGGAGACGGGTGTGGGTAAAATGCGTCTGGTGCGCCTAGTGCGTCTAAGTGCGTCTAGTGCAATTAAGGTCGGGATAAACGGTAAACACAAAATCAATGATAGGGTTACGTTCAAGATCAGCGTCAGAGCTAAGGTGTGGGCTGGTGAGCATTAGTGTTAGTAACGCTATTTTGCGTAAAAACAACAGACGCACCGGAGCCATATCTGTTACGTTTAGGGCAGGTATTGATTCGGTTTTGAGTAAGGGAAAATGATGAAAATAGGGTTAGAGGTAGGGATAGGGTATGGACTAATGTTATGGGTTTGATTTGGTAAGAGTTACATACGTTACTAGACACAGACGCACCTAGACTCACTCGACGCACCAGACGCATTTTACCATCACCCGTTGGAGACAGACAGTTTGCCAAGTACCTGAAAGTTATCTTCATGAAGTTCAGATCATGGCACGCAAGGATGCTACCAAAGCGAGTGGTTTGCCTGTTGATCGCTACAGAAAGGAGATAGGTAACCTGAATTAACCTATTTAATTGTTGTTTGGAGTATCTTTGGTTTCATTCTTATTTTAAGCTGGTTAAACCTGTTTAAATTCAACTGCTGTTTGCAATGTATTATTTTACTTCATTCTGTTGTCAGCACTCAGCATGTCGCCTTCCATCAAGGTGTTCAGGTCTTGACTGGCAGGCATCATGCTGACGCGGAGGACAGATAAGCTTCGTCTTGTTTTTGTCAGCACATTTTGCGCGTTTTTATCAGCTTTGTTCTTGGAGTTCATGCACATCTGCCATGTACAACATTACTCACAAGAGGATCTGTACATTACTGGAAAAGAAGTTAATTGAAATTTGATATATGTAGAGTGATACAGGGCAGTATGGCAAGGTTGTGTGACCTTCAGAGTTAATCAGTTAATTCATTTTCAAGGTCTATTCCTTCACAGTTTGCAGTTGCAGGGTGATTTAGTAAATAACTACTGATTCTGAAACTAGTGCTCAATATCTAAATTTCTTTGGGTCAGATTTTTAGTGCTTGATTTTCAGTGACTTCAGTGGCCAAGTATTGCACAACACTGCAAAACTACCGGTAGTGAAGGAGTTGACCACTTCTAATAGGGGGTTAATGTTATAACGGTAGGGCTTGAAATGGGGTGGTATGGACCAGTATGCCATACAGACACTTTTTTGGCTGCCTGGAAAGCATACTGACACTACTTTTCTGAGAAAAGATGTACCGATATGCTTTGCAAGTTTGCAGCCAGTTTTCTGAGATAATTTGATGTGTTGCTGATGTTTTCATTTGTATCGTTCAATGGCTAAATTAGCACTAGGTTGTTCATTTAGCAGCCATTTTGGTTCCGAAAATGCCTTTGAATTTTGGGTTTATTCTCAGGGAATTAATTAAAATTGTTTCCACCAGGCTAAAATGTACATAATTTGATTTGACTTTGCCCCAGACAATGCTGGGCCAGCTTACAGTGCTCCACCAGGTTTCCAAAATCCCCACCTGCATTTCGAGGGGGGGAGGTCCTACTTTTATGGGAAGGGAGGGGAAGAGGGAGAAGAAAAGGAGGAAAGGTTAATAATAATAATAATAGTAATAAAGCGGATTTATACAC
>Ga0209671_1004444_pt1 | contig 13901 bp, 10 predicted proteins | sample WorMetHERISLAND2_2_FD_187401 | JGI IMG/M metagenome (GOLD analysis project Ga0209671, IMG submission 187401) | Marine gutless worms symbiont microbial communities from Max Planck institute for Marine Microbiology, Germany - Olavius geniculatus... | ecosystem: Host-associated > Annelida >... | reverse complement strand
ACGTCATTTTGCCGTTATTGGCTCGAATAATGTGAAAACGGTTGCAGATAGGTACATACATGCTGCTTATCATAACAAGCACTGGTGACAGGCTTTTTGGATTTATCAACATCGATGACCTTGAACCACCTTGAACCCCTCAAAAAGGGGTTTTTAGTGAATTTTTCGCAATTTTTGGATGCAGCACACATTTCGACACTGAATTGCGACAAAATGGCTGGAGATAGACCAAGACAACCTGCATATGAAATTTTCAGCATTCAACGTAGATTTTAGCAGTTCAAGTCCCGACCCCCTAGGTTCAAAAAGGTCGGTGCAGGCGGGCGTCAAAGACAGCTACCCCCCTAACAAGTGGTTATTTTACCACAATTATCTCGTGTAGGGTGAACACGGTTGCAGATAGGCACATACATGCTGCTTATCATAACAAGCACTGGTGACAGGCTTTTCAAATTTATCAACATTGATGACCTTGAATGACCTTGAACTTTCCCAAAAGAGGTTTTTAGTGAATTTTTTGCACAATTTTGCACTGCAACACGCATTTTAAGAGTGAATTGCGCCAAAATGGCTGGAGATAGACCAAGACAACCTCCATATGAAATTTTCAGCATGGAATGTAGATTTTAGCAGTCCAAGTCCGGACCCTCTAGATTCAAGCAGGCCTGCGCACGTGGGTGTCAACAAGAGGTACCCCTGTAGAAAGTGGTTATTTATACTCTGTTGGCTTGTCTAGCGTGTAAATGGTTGCAGATAGGCACAGCCATGCTGCTTATCATAACAAGCGCTGATGAGGAGCTTCTTATGAATGTCAACATCGATAACCTTGAATGACCTTGAGCCCTAAAAATATTGATTTAACTTGATTTTTCGGCGATTTTTGGCTGCAAAAGAGTGAATTACAACGAAATGGATGGAGATAGACTAAGATTACCTGCGAACAGAAACTGCTATAGGCTTTCGCGCGTCTTATGAGCTTTGCTGAAATTTCTTTTCTCTCCTAGCAGATGTGTTACAGTATTAGACTTAACTAATTACTTTCATGTTCGGTGTTATCAGTTCACTTTGAGTGAAAATTTGGTATGAAGTTTGGAATAGTGTGTATATGAAAATGCTCGTTTTACTGAGATAAGTTAAATTATACCTTGTCTGAATGTATTTTTGTGTAATTTTGTCGCGTGTGTGTGGTATGTATGCTGTTGTCAGAATTACTTCATATTGTCCTCGTCGATGGACAAAACCGTTCGTTTGTGGCACATATCACGGCGAGAGTGCCTCTGCTGCTTTCAACACATTGACTTTGTCACAGCAATTGCCTTTCATCCCAAGGTTGTCTCTATTGCTTTTCACCTATAAGTTTGTGTTAAATGTTTTGGATTGTTGTTTTCTTGGGCGCGGGTTTAATAATGCAAAAGTTTCAGGGTTTCTTTGTCTACCTCTACAGACGTTGACTCAATCTTCATATTTCTTCTTAACTAAAACTAAGGTTAGGGTTAAGTTGAGGGTCAGAGTTAGTGAAACTTGATGTTGCAGTATACACTTTTTGGACTATCGAGCCTTTGGACTATTACGCCTTGTGATTTTAGATGCACAGATGTTTTATTTCAGTTTGGAGAAGTGTTGAAACTGCTGATTATTAGCATGGGAGCTCATATGTTGTTTGTTTTTTTTGCCAATATTAATCACTCCTTATCAGCAAACTGTTTAGTCGTCGATAATGCTCGAGTTATGTTTTGTGCTGTTACTTTGTAAATTTTTACTTCTGCTTTTGTTATTGCTATTATTATCTTAATCCTTATGAGCTTGGAATGATTAGGTGTTTGTGTCTGATGACATATTAAGGCCCACAGATTACTCCGGGCCATGGAATTTGCCTTTTTCTGTGAAATTTTGTTATTTTTGCAGAATTTCCCAGAAGTTGAGAAATGACCAGTGATTAGTATGGTCGTTGGCTTGAAGACATAATAAATAGACTAACTCAGACTAACTATACTGATATTAAGGAGAAAATCAAACTGAACTGCCTAAAACTGGGCCTTACTAATAGTTATTGCAATACAGCACAGTCGTAAATAATCACAATGCAACTTGACAGATTGCACTTTTGAAAACAAGAAAAAGATTGATAAGTTTAAAGGTGTCAATTTATATAGCGCATCTCACGTACAACGCCTCTAATGCGCTTTTCGTCACTAACTCGAGCCGCCAGCCGCACGGCCACCACGTGCAGCTTGCAGACAGGCTAACGCAGCGGCCAGCTAGGCAGTCCCAGTCAGCTGTACTAAGGTCACCACCTTCCATAACCCATATAAATGAGTTACTGCTCATTTTACCGTCCCATGGAGGGTAGAAGGCTGAGTCGACCTAGCTGGCAGGCTTCGCACCGAGATGGTTTACCTGTCCGCAGGCAGTCAACCATTGCAGTACTAACCGGGCCCGGCGTAGAGTAAGTTCGTTTCAGCCGAAACGCGTTACCAACTATGCCACGCCACCAGTTTTTTTGTAAGTTGCTAGCATAACAGCACAATAACTGAAATTTCTGAACAGAATCACCATAGTGAGCAGCAGAATTTGGATGATTCTTCCACAGTGAGCCTCAGAAAGTTGTGACCCGGCTTACTGAATTTAGCAAAATATTCTGCGAAATACTGTGGGCTCTACTGATGATACATTTGATTACACTAGTTCAGTGTTTAGTTACGCACATTGCAGGATGATCGTTATTTCCTGAGTGGGTCGCTGGATGGGAAGCTGCGGCTGTGGAACATTCCTGACAAGAAGGTTGCGTTGTGGAACGAAGTCAGTGGAGCCACGAATCTCATCACTGCGGCTAATTTCTGCCTGAACGGACGTTTTGCTGTGGTTGGGACATATGATGGCCGATGCATCTTTTACAATACAGAGGTGAAGCTGAACGTTAGTGTTATCTGTATTACCGTAGCTTGAAATCCCTTAAGCTGTTGTTATTTATCAGCCTGTAATTCTCTGTGGCTCCCCCCCTGTCCTCCCGTAGACAGCATTATTACATTAATGTCTGTCTGGAGGATAACAGGGAAGATTTTTTGAACTACCATTATGTTAATTACATATGCACACGTATAATGGAGTTCTTACAATTTTAGGTTTAGCTTGTTTTTTGTATTTTGTGTTTTGTGTTTCTGTAAACGTTAAACTTACTGTTCCGTTATTATGTGTGTGTGTGTGCATTCTGCCTGGAAAGGTCGTCCCCGAAATGACCTATACTGTGTCGGGTGGGACGTTAAACCCTACTCAGTCACTCACTCTGTGGCTCCAGTTATATACTAGAATGTTATAGGTTTATATAAAATATAAAATGTTTGTTCTGAAGTCTTTCAACTGCTTTGTTAATGAATACAGGCTTCATGCATGTCCAGGGAGCTGTAGAGTAAAGTTTTTTCTCTCAAACAGCATTAAATTCAGCTAAGCCGCTAGGTTTTTAGTTCAATATTGTTCACTAGGTTGTTCATAAAAATGTATTTTGTTTGTTGACATCATATCTTTGCAATGCATAGGTAGTTTCATTATTGGTGTTTAAAGAGTTTTTGTGTTGTTAGTTTGTTTCGTTTTAGCTAGTAATTTTTTATCATCGGTATCTGTGCCAGTCAGTAGCATGAGCTTGGCTGTTGTGTGTCCAGCAACTCAAATATCACACTCAGATCAATGTTCGATCGACTCGAGGGCGTAATGCCCGGGGCCGCAAGATTTCTGGTGTGGAGCCATTTCCTGGTGAAGACAAGGTACTTGTAGAGTGTAGTCTTTGCTTAATTAAGCTTTAGACTGGAAGTTGCTTGTGAAGGTGCATATCTCCGCTAAGTGAAGTGATGTCAACACAAAGAAAGGGGAGGCAGAAGGAAGAGCCGCTTTGATGCAGAGGAGGGAGGTTAATGTAATAGCCAGCGTTGCTGCAATGACGTCATTGCTATTGTTAGTCATTGTGTACACAGACACATACACACGGAATTACGGACACGTACAACGACGGACAGAACGACCAGTTTCATAATCTCTTCCAATGTTCACTACGTTCGCACTTGGCGGAGATAAATATGATCGAGAATGGCCAGATGGTTGGCTTTTGTTAATTGGCAAGTATAGTAGCCATACGCATAACAGGGCTTGCGCCTGTGTGGAACTTGTCATTTTTCCCTGGCAGCAACTTTGGCCATCACTTGAATTGATCATGCCTGCCCACCCACTGAGTTCTGGCATGAGTGAGTTGGCCTGGCTGGCCGGTTAACTATCAAGACTTAATATCCACAAATTGTTAAATCCTTTTTAGTGGTGACTCAGCTTTGCGTTAAGTAACTGTGTTGATGTGAACCGGGTGCATATCCAGGTGTCTACAAGTTTTACAGCACACACAGATGACTTGAGTGCTGCACCACTGCTAGTGTTTGCTTTGCCTTTATTTTGAATCATACAGCTAGTAAGCCTGTAACACTAGTGCACTGATTTTGTCAGGATTGTCAAGAACCATATCGGGGCTTGGGAAACGATTTTTGTGAGGCATTTAATCGGGTGGTGTTTGGGGAGAATGTATTCCCATAAAATTTTTGAAGATACCCGCACAGTAGCACAAGCCGAAAATGTTGCACTGTTTTCAATAGCCCTGATCTATGGGCTTCTTTCTGGGGCTTTTGTTTAGCCAGACGTGTAGAACATGTCTAACTTTGTCCTTAAACTGTTTAGTGAATTACTAGCAGTTGCATATGACAAAATAAGGTGCAGACAGATTACTGAATACATCTATACATTCAAGGAATGGTCAGATATGTTGAAAAATTGTTGCAGAGTATTAACGACTGATGTAAGCTTAATTCGGATGATCAGTTTTGCTCTCAAGCATATAGCAAAAATATTTTTTAGCAATGACAGGGCCCCGAAATGTTGCGGCCCGGGGAAACTTGCCTATTTCTCCCCCTCTCGACGTGCCTGGATTTTGTTGGCGTATGTTTGTAGGTTCTGGTGACATCAAATGACTCGCGAATTCGTCTGTACGACCTGCGTGATCTGACGTTGACGTGCAAATACAAAGGACCAACTAACAGCAGCAGTCAGATCCGAGCCAGCTTCAGGTTTCTGTCTGTCTGTTCATTGTCATTGGCTCATGGAAGGTGTTTTCTGTGAAAACTTTATCCTTTGAGATGTGTTAATCATTTTTGTCTAGAGAGAAATTTATTTTTTCATGTAGTTGGCTGTGAACTGTTGTCTCTTTTTTTATTTAGTTGATGTTTTGCTCATTTTGAAGTCTTTGCTATGGATACTCAAGGGAGGTCCACTTTCCATGGTCTAGTTCAACCTGGATTGGAGTAATTTCAGAGAATTTGACTGGTTAAAGGTTTATCTTGTGCAATAGCTTTGCGCTAAGCTGATATTTAGTGTTAAGCATATGATGGATTTGACTGTAGCAGTCCATGTGCCAAACAACTTTTCAAGGTATTACTGGTAGTGGTAGAAGGATGAGGAAGAACAGAAGCCGAACGAGCTTATTGGTAATTTTTTGTGTTCTCAGCATTCTGTGTAGTGATTGCAACTTTGGGATTAATTCTCAATCTCGGGATTCTGGATTAAGACGTTTGTAATGCCGGGATCCTGGGATTCAGGTTTTGGGATTAGGCTTACAGATTGGTCATTACGTCATATTTTGGCATTCCAGATAAACTTATTTCATGCACAAGATGTAGTACGCCCTTATATGGAAGTTATTTTGTTGGCCACTGACTGTCAAAATGCATATTACAGTGCATAGCAAGGAGTAGGACTCCAGCATGCATGAAATATTTTGTTTATTAGATGGCTAGAGTAGTTACTTGTATCATTTAGCACTCAAAAAAGTACAATATTTACGAATTTTTGTAATCTCAAAATTCCAGGATTGGGAAACTGCTGATCTTACTATTTGAGATTGGTGAAAACTGCCAGGATCTTGGAATTGGGATTGTGGTTACTAATTCTGTGTTTGGTTGCTTTAAGACGCCATGACACAGCTGTGGTTGATCTGCTAAATCTGTTTGTAGCCATGACGGCCAGTACATCATCAGCGGTTCAGAGGACCAGTGTGTCTACGTGTGGCGGACGCAGCATGACTTCTACAAGTTCTCGTCAGCTCGGCGCGATCGCAGCGATTACTGGGAGAGCGTCAAAGGTTGGACTATTTTAGAATTTTGTTAAATTTTGTCATTTATCTGTGCTGTGATAAAATTGTACATACCACTTTCTTTCCAAACTTTTTTGCTGTATTTTAATACTGTTTTTATGATTCTCGTTGAATTGCTTTGCAGTTCTAAGCTCTCAAGTGTTTTGATTCAGTGAGTAAATTTGGACTGCACTGACAGTGTTGTTGGGTGATATGTAAGGCATGCAGGCTGTAGAAAGTTGTGCTGACACCAGGTATACATGGGGGCAGAATATAGAAATATCGTTGAAATATAGAGGAGTTAGTTGTGTTAAGGTTGTATGCAAAATTGCTTATCACCAAAAGCGCTGTTTTTAGCTCAAAATGCGCCACAAACCAGGTCGGCTGCAGGAGCTGACAGCGCTCCTACAGACTATCTAGCTGGACTACAAGTGTCTGGCTCCTGGAAGGTGAGGGGAGGATGAAACATGAAGGAGAGGAGAAAAAGGGGAGAAAGATAGTGAAGAAAAAGAGAGAAATGATAGGGAAGGGGAGTGGGAAGAAAAAATGGGGGAAGATGGGGAGGACTTAAGCCTGATCTTGATTTTAGATTTGGGGGTATAGAAGACACTGAATGACACTGCAATGTATCTGACTCGTTGTGACAGTTTAGTGTCAGAAGAAGAGAAGAAGAAGATTCCGTGTAGACATAGGTCCGATGCGTGGGAGCTCATCCTCTTGGCGGCGTTTTGAGCCGGCGAGGGAGAAGCCAGTGCGATGGTTTTACCTGCCCGCAGGCAGTCACCCATCGCAGTATTAACCGGGCCTGGTGCAGAGTAACTTCGTTTCATTTGAAACGTGTTACAAACTACGCCACGCCACCAACCAGTTTAGTGTCAGGCAGTTAGTAACACTGTCAGTCGTCCTTCGGCGCTATAACACTGCTCGTTGAGTGATGGGAGGGGCAGGGGCAGGGCGTTCCACTTGTATAAGTTTTGCCACAACAGTTGCCATTTCCCAAAACCTGGAAATTGAGTAGTGGAATAATTGGCCTGCAAAATGAAATCTGGCTGCATGTTCGATTGTGAGTAGTTAGTTTTTTTACTCCACACATGCTACATTCCTAACATAGCAAAGATGACTATATGACATTAGTATAATATTGACAACCAACCGACGACTGACCTGCCTTCCTGGAAGACTCTTCCTGGAAGAACTTAATGTGGTCATATCTCAGCCACCTATCATCCAATCCACTTCCGATTTGGTTCTAGGCTGGGGTAGTTGGGGTCGGCCAGTTTTTCAGTGTCATTTATATTTATGCCCAACTGACCCTCATTGACATGGCGATGAAATTTAAGACAAAATGGGCTATAACTCAGCTTGTTTGATGTGATTTCTCGTCATTTGCAGCTCACTCAGCAGTGGTGACGAATGCAATCTTTGCACCGCATCCGGAGCTGATAATTCGCTCGCAGTTTGAATATGTGGATGATGAGGACCGAGGCTCATCAAGCGGGGTTCGTGGCGAGGTGCTTGTCTCGGCAGACTATGCCGGCCTCATCCGAGTTTTTATCAACAAGTTTAAGCCGGGATCTGGTTGATAATCTTCAGTCTTCCAAAACTTCCGTTTTCGTCATCAATGATTTTAACAACTACTTACATTCACATCTGTTAAGCCCTTATCTGTAAAAATTAGGGTTAAGGTTAAGATTAGGGGTTAGGGTTAGTGCCCCATTTTTAGCCGACTGTACTTAAGTAATGGTCGAGCTATTGGCATGGTTGTCGTCTGTCTGTCTGTTTGTAACAGATGTACCCTGGCTAACAGGTAGGTCGTAGGGGAAAACTTTTCACACAAGTAATTAGCTATGTGATTTAAACCCGGGCATGCAAAATTTCAGCCATCTAGTGCAAGAGGAACACTTTCAAATTAGGGGTTGAATGGAGGGGGGTAGGAAATACAATGGAAAACTGGCCATATGTCGGAAATGGTGAGGGCCACAGTTACTGTTATAATATACTATTAATCACTAATAGGAAGTGGCATATCCTTTGTCAGACGAGATGGAAATCATTGACCTTGGATGATCTTGAAGGTCACTGACAACCAGTATGGTCAGCTATCCTAGTGATAACTGGGCTTCTTGTTACAGGGTGGTCTAAAAATGGCACAAAGTTTATAGCACCATAATTTTGCAACCGTACATCACAGAGTCATGCAGTTTTCAGCAGTATGTTCTGAAAGAAATTCTTTACATGACTCAAGTCAGGGTTTGAATACAGCAATTAAATATTTTTTTTAGTTTTTGCCGCTGGCAAGTGAACTATTGAAAAACAGTATTACCTTCAATGTACTTTGGTCCATAAAATCATGCCACTACTACTTTTTTAATAGGTCCATGAAACATTGGCCAATTTCAATAATTTTTGGCATGCGACATTAAAAGAAACTTGACGCAAAGGTCTTTAGTTTTGGCCACCTCACCTTAACGTTGTCGCTACACTACCATGTGAAATGCAGTGGTCACAGTTTGGCCATTGACATCAATTAGTTCCTACCAGATAGCATATGCATTGGCTCAGAAATTATTAACTGAATAGCAACAAACACAATTGACAATTATTATCACTTAAAAAGTCACATGTGTTACATCACGTCATCTTCATCGCAGTATATGCTCAAAATGTCCTCCTGCAGCACAAACGCAAGCGGTAGACTTTGACACCATTTGCTAACAGCACGTTCAATAACTGCATGACTCAAGCGGCCCACTCGCTGTTGACGTATTATTTCAGTTTGTCGAGTTACAATTTTAAAATAAAAACGCAGCAACAGATTTTCAATGATTTTGTGGTCTGAGTAATTTTCTGAGCTGACGCATGCTTTACCCAGTATGAATTCATTGTTGTCAATGGTCAAACTATGACTTCTGCGTTTCACAAGGTAGTGTAGCGACAACCTTAGGGCGAGGTGGCCAAAACTACAGACACTTGCTTCAAGTTTCTTTCTAATGTCACGTGCGAAAAATTATTAAAGTTGGCCAATGTTTCACGGAGCTATTCATAAAATAAAAGTGGCACGTTTTTATGGACCGCAGTGTTGAGAGTAATACTGTATTTGCATAGTTCAATTGCCAGCAGCAATAACAAAGAATATTTAACTGCTGTATTCAAATACTGACTTAGTCACGTAAAGAATTTCTTTCGGAACATTTTGCTGAAAACCACATGACTCTATGATGTACGGTTGCAAAATTATGGTGTCATTAACTTTGTGCCGTTTTTTTGGATCACTCTGTATATATAAGGACTTAACATGCATCTTTGATGTCTTCTGGTTTTCACTAATTTGTAACTCTACCGTGCTTTCAATAAATGTGTATATGTTTTAAACGTTTAGTTTGAACGTGGATAATCTTGATTTGTCCACATTTGTGCTTGCAGTTATTATCCGCAAAAGTCTACTGATCAGTAGGAATAATACATTGCAGTAGATAGGCCTTGTTGCATTGACATTTTAGTTGTCTTGTTAAACATTTTGAATGATTTTGCATATCTGCATATTAAGTTCAGCATTTGATTCTGAACCAATTTCAACAGATAGTCATAGTGCAAGATTTTTGTAGATATATTTTAGATAATAGATTTTTGATTTTTTTTCAGACTATGCAGATGGCTTTCTTGTTATTTGCAGATATGAGTGATTTGTAGTAGGGCTATTTTGATTGTACTATTACACAGTGTTCAGAATTGTCTTATTGAATACAATTTTAAAAAGTATGTAGTACATCAATTTTTGTAGTGCATGATCACCACAAATAGTAATAATGATAATGATATGTAGATGATATCAAAATGCATAGTCACTAAGTTGCTAAGTTTTTAACAGATGTGCCTTGAATAATGTCGAGTATGGTGTTATTTTTGTGAATTTATAAAACAGCAACTTTGCTCAGTGTTTTTCTAGTTCTACTGACTACATCCTTTTATTGCTGGTGCTGGTTTTTTTTTGCTTTTATGTCGCGTTTGTGTTCAGAGAATGCACGGTTTCATTACAGTACCTGTTAGACTGATTTGTAGACAGGACTGTTGTGTTAACAGTTGATTTCATTGCATGTTCATATAATGTTGATCTGCCTTGTTGATTTGTCTGTCCGTGCCTTGTGGCTTGATAATCTAATGGTTAGCAGATCGGACCCAATGGTCGAAAGGTTGGGGGTTCGAATATGGGCCATTTCACCATCATATTCTGGGCAAGTTGTTCACACACCACAGCTCGTCAATGGCAGTGCGATGCTTCAGTTTGGGGGCCATGCCAACTAAGTATCCATATTCTTGAAGCAACAGTAAACCAACAGTAATAATGCCACAAAAATCACTAATAAACTACTCGGACTGAACAGAAGATCGTACCCACTTTTAGTTTGCTTAGTCAATTTTTAGTCTCCGTCAGAAATCACATAATAAAAAATAATAGTAGTATTAATTTCCGCAAGTTCAGTGATAATGATAATGTCAGATGGGGCCAACTTACAATGCAGCTGACAGTGAACAGTAAGATAAAAACTTGTTCCCTCAGTCACTGAAAAATGGGCAGGTTAAACATTTAAAAGGGTGCAGATCTTTACGAGAGCTGACGAATGACTGACGCCGAGCTGCTTGTGTGCTCGACTAAGTACTATAGTAACTCATATGCCAAATTCGCATTTTGAGAAGTGTCATATGTGTCGAAAAGTGTGCCATTTGACGGGTGTTAAGTGAAATACCAGACCCATGAAAATATATCCCAGCCATGAGAAAGCATCCAGGGGGGGGGGATCGTCGACTGTTGCTATTAAAGAGCTGTGAGTTATGATGAGGAGTGTTTTTAGATGCTGTCACGCAGACCAAGATAGTGCAGTGTTGACGTTGCGTCGCAGTCCGTATCATAACCATGCAGTAGACACAGCAGATGCTGGCTTTGCATTAACTAGAGCATATAATGTATTATGTTTCTTTTGTGTGCTTTTAAAGCTGTAATTAGCTGTTTAAAATGCAACAGGTACAGGATTGACCGTGCTGAGTTTGAGTTTTTGATTGAAAATTTCTGGACTTTACTTTGCCATATGATTTATGCTGCTTCATGACTTTTACATTAAGCAATGCATCACATCGTGCCTTTTGCATAATATTCTGATAGTGTGTAACATTGTACCATCTCTAAGTGAAAGTATTTTAGTATCAGTGTTCGAATTGCCGGGGAGTAGGGGGTTGAACCCCCAACTGTTTTCTCAACCCCCCAACACACTGACTAAATATGTACTTGGGGAAGTTGGGATCAGCTATGTACTATATACGTACATACAATTTAGTTAATGGCAGTTTTGGTCGGACTTCAACAGTCGAACAAGTCAGGACCCCCTCCTAGCTAAACACTCTTTAATATTGTGTAATGTGTATGTGTCTAGAATTTGTGATATATACAGCTGATTATTAATGGAGTTGTTTTTTGCATTGTCAACCTCACAAATACATATGCATGTTTTGTTCTTTTGGTCAGTTTGATATCAAATTGAGCCCTACGGTAACTGGGTGGTTGGTAGGCTGACCATCTCACTAAGTGACTGACTATAGATGGCTGACGATGAGGAACATAAATATGAGTAAATATCTCTGATGTATGTAAAACTGTAATTACATACTTTGGACTTGGTCATATGTATTTTCTAAGTGCATTATCGAATTTGCTGATGGCAAAGCTGTGCAGGGAATTAAGAATCGTTTTCATAATGACGAAGCATCATTCTGCATTACGTTTATGTGATTTGCGCTACATACTATTAACGTACGGTTTGCTTTCAATACATAGAAACTATGAATGAAACAAATGCAGAAACACTCCTTCAAACGTTAGTCTGCATCCGGCTGACATGCTTAAACCTGAAATGTGGCCTAAGCTTGGATGGATAAGATACTGCTAAGTTATGCGTTGCTCAAAGATTTATAGCGATTAAGTATTGGCATGCTTAATGTATGATAAATAATTTATCCCCTGAACTCAGCAGGATAATAAAGGTAAAGGTAAAGGTGGTTTATAGCTCTTAACAGGAAACCCTTCACAGAGCTACGGAGCGTCACCTGCCATATGCGACCACACATTGTTAGCTGCCACCAGACATAAGTGAACGCGCCCGCCGCCCCGTTTTAACCCTAGCCAGACAGGCCGGTACTCGATCTACCTACCTCAGAGGGATGGAAGGCTGAGTTGACATTGGTGTTGGTTATATAGCAGAATGGTATACCTGTCTGCAGTCACCCATCCAAGTAGTAACCGCTTGATAGTGTTTCGACCGGGAATTGAACCCACGACCATTAGATCGTAAGTCCAACACCCTACCGTTACACCACGAAGCGACCGCGTTTTCGCCGTCTTGTGATTTGTCTGTCAAGTCTTCGGCGTTCGTCTGTCTTCCTTGTCTGTAACGTTGATGGGAGTACTTGGAATGGAAAGTAGTTTACATGTAGCGTCTGTTTGTCCTTGTCACGGTCCAGTCTGTCGATTCATAGTACATATACACTGATAAACGGTCTGCACACATCAACGAGTTTATTCTGTTAAACAGCAAGAATCAAGTATTTGAGCTGTAGCCTACTACAATACGTCTAGTCTACTTGCAGAAAGATTACGGTGCTTTTTTACACTGTTTAATGTGCTGGGACGCTCTTGCACAGTCTGATGTGACGATAATCTAAAATATGCCACGCTATTTTCCAAGCATTCGTAGTAATAATGATGCTAAGTTACAAAAAATCGATTCATTTTACTACTGTTAGCTTCTTGCTTCAAACATAAGTATGCATTTTGACAGTAAACAGTGGTCACTTTTTCCCCACATTTCAATCCCTTGTGCACTTAGGACTTTTTTGTGTGAGACAGCGTCCTGCGTGCAGCGCGTCGAAAAAGTGGTCTCAGAAAATCCGGGCAAGACAATATTATTCCATAATAGCATTATTATTCATTTTGTGGATCCCAGCTGCATGCATTTGTTCACACTTGGAATACTAGTTACTGAACACTCAACACAGGCTAGCATATAAGTTTCGTCCTCACATGGCACACGTAGGCTTACTGCCACGCGCATGCAGTCGTTTTATTCTCAGTGCATTGGCGACTTTCGTAGCGAGAGATTATCTTGCTTGCGAAGTGCTTGCAAGCACGCAAAGCACACAAGTAATTCGCTTTACACGGTATTTAGTAACATAGTGCATTACACATGACGATATTGCCAGCGCGGGAGACGCGTTATTTCTCCATATACAATCTGGAATTTGGAACGAAACAACTCTCAATAATTGGCCCAATCACTACTAATCACTAATAGCAACGATAATCGATTTATAAACGGCGAATCGCTTGGCGAGTTGTGAACCGCAGGCCGAGAAGCTGACGAACTGTGAAAAATCAGGCCAGGTGTTATTATTGATACAGCTCAAACTCGCAAGTAATTTCGATCTGTCGTGAACTCATTTGGCCTAGATAACAAGCCGTACAACATAAACCATGAGTGATGACAGAGATCATGAACGCCACTGGCATAGCCACTGAGAATCGTGAACGGGGCTCGACCTCTTCGCCTTCGCTCACCCTCCCTTCCCCCTTTTTCCCTATCATCTCTCCCCTTCTTTCCTTTTCATCATCATCATCGACAACCGTGGGCTCAATGCCCGTTGGTGTCTGACGCCATTCTTACTATCGCTGCCCACCGCTGCCTATCTAGGGCAGCGT
>Ga0209671_1004443_pt1 | contig 13903 bp, 8 predicted proteins | sample WorMetHERISLAND2_2_FD_187401 | JGI IMG/M metagenome (GOLD analysis project Ga0209671, IMG submission 187401) | Marine gutless worms symbiont microbial communities from Max Planck institute for Marine Microbiology, Germany - Olavius geniculatus... | ecosystem: Host-associated > Annelida >... | reverse complement strand
TTAATGCCATTACGCACTGTTCAGATGTTCCTGTCCATTGTGCCATTTGTCAGTACTAACGTAACTCTGACCGGTGCACTGTACAAATGTGTTTGGATGGAGTAAGTAAGTAAGTAAGTAAGTAAGTAAGAGACCAGCTGACAGTGGCAGATGGTTAGACTGGCTTAAACTATAAAGGCAAACTTCACTGTACAGAGTTAATAGCTGTAATGGAAACAATACAGTGGGTTGTTAGTGAGAGCACAACGCCTGTAACAAGGCAATGGATTCTCACACCTGTAGGTGACGAACAACATATGCTATATATTCAAAACTGTGACAGTTAAGGGTACTGTCACAAAAAATAAGCAAGATTCTGCTTGCATTTCTATATGTTTGCATTCTGTTTCAAAGCTGGCATATGTACAAAAATACAACAAAAATTACTGTACTGGTACGTAAATTTTAGAACAATAATGTAGAAAAAATCTAGGATGATGTTGGGTCACTGACTGTTACATAGCAACAATGGACCAACAGACCTTTTACCCTACTAACCCTACAACCAGCCCTGAAAATGGATGGCGCTCGAGCGTCGGACCTATGCCAGATCGTCGACGTACTACGTGCTATGCGGTGCGGACCATGCGTCAACGAGTAGGCAGGTCGCCGCGGTGAGCATTGAAGCCTTGGGCCTGAACCCGGGTGGAGCTGACGCGGGTGCAGATCTTGGTGGTAGTAGCAAATATTCAAACGAGAACTTCAAAGACTGAAGTGGAGAAGGGTTCCATGTGAACAGCAGTTGAACATGGGTCAGTCGATCCTAAGCGTTTAACCCTTAGGCCTACATACCAGTGATCAACAAATGTAGCCACGTTACAAGAATAGGGGAGTGCATGATAATTCAACATGGCAGCTATTACACATAGAGTGTATCAATAACAGGGCACACCTACAAGTACAACATAGTTCCGTGATAGTAATTGCTAGCAGTGACGTCTATACAGTGGTCTTCTAAAACATCGGTTCCACACAAAATTAACTGCAAATGCGGCAACTGATTGCACACTATTTGAAAAACACCAGTAGGACATACATAAAAACTACCAATATTTGCAAGAAATGCAAACATACTCAGAGTAATGCATACCTAAGCAAAGATCATTTTTCATGCAATCGCAAATGGATAGTCTAAAAATCACAAGCAACTCTTACCACAGTGACTAAAATTCTCATCTTACAGCTAGTAACCAGTGTTATATTAAAACTTGCCAAATTCTAGCAGTCACTTAAATACAACCTTTTTAACAAAACCAATGCATCTTTTACACAGTGCAATATGTAATCCACATTCGTTTAACTCAGGGATGTGCACGAGACCTTCTTAGCCGAGACCGAGACCCGAGGTCCATGTTTCCGAAACCGAAACATTCAAAATTTTGTTCGATATGAGACCGAGATCAGACGTTGCAGCTTCCGAGACATTGGCTGAGACCGTGAAGCTCCTGAGACTCTCGCAAAATATGAAACAAGTTGCAGAGTCTCGGGAGCTTCAACATCTCAGCGAGATGTTGTCCGAGATGTATAATGAAACTCACTGAAAATGACCATTTTTCACAGACAAACTAACTCGCACCATGGTTAAGTGCCTCCTATTTGTGATATTGTGGGTTTTTGCACCTAATTTTGAAAATTATTACTGATAAATGAACGGCTTGTACTGTAAAGAATCTCAACTCAGTGCTGTATAGATGTGAGACAATAGGTTTATCACAATTTGCAAGCAACTGAAATGAGTAAACTACAGTTGATTATAGCCTTATACGTCGTCTACATTTGGCTGATAGTATTCATTCTGACATCACGCACTTCATCTTCACTGCGACTAGGTCATTTTATGAAAAAAAGGCTAACGTGACATAATACTGCTTTATGACAAATAAGTAAATGAAAGAGTAAAAACACTGTAAACGAATATGTCTAAGCCACAAATGTCATGCTGGTTAGTATCGCTCTAACTGCAGCTACAGTATGCACAGCACGTGCCTGCAAAAAATGTCTCGATGAGACACAATGGCCCAAGACGAGACCTACTGGGTTAAGACCAAGATGTACTGCTCCGAGACCGAGATGAGACCAAGACATTAAAATTTTTGTCCGAGACAAGACCGAGACGTTAGTAGGTCTCGAGTATGAGACGTCTCAACCAAGACCACATCCCTGGTTAAACTACAGAAAGAAACATTCTCTTAATATTATGCAAAATAAAATATAATATTAATTTTACTGTTCCACTGCTTAAGGCCATAAACTACTTGCTTACAAAAAAGTTGAATTCCATGCGAATACAATTTAATGGAACCAGAAAAAATAACCAGCGCAAATCGTGCACAATCAAACAGTTAACAACTAAAAACTGCAGCACATAATTGTCTACGTTCATGCAGTAGTGCACTGATGATGGTCTATCCTTTACGCAGTACGTGCTAGCTAAGCTGGCACAGAAGTCAACTGGTGTAGAATGTAGAAAATGAGCTCGAGGATGATTGGTTGGCCGCTGGTCGGTGGGACGACAGCCGAGTTGATGACAGGAATCAACTTTTCATCCAGGTCATTCATGCAGTAGTCCGGCAGCCGAGCCCCACCAGACCCGACCTCATATCCAACCTGTATCCACCACCAAAAAATGCGCTTCAACCAGAGTTATTTCACAGTAGTTTGTAAATTTTCTTCCCACTCTATTTCATTCACAGTTTGGAAGTAATCGTTTTTGTTCTCCTTCATGACTTTGACTGATTTTGCATTCATGTGCTGAAAAAACTACACATAAGCATTTAAGTACAAGATAACAGCTAACATCATGCACTGGATAAAAAATATGGCAAAAAAGCCCATACTCAGTATAACGCTGTAGCCGTTCCCGACCCTCAGCTGATGTAGGACGGTCATAATATAAACCTGACAATAGGCTACCTTTAGTTTCTGCCGCTGTGGGAAACTTCAAACATCACCATCATTTAACCAGTACCAAATTATACTGCTTGGCGAGAGAAACTCAACCACCAACAGCTGTCAGTGAAATGGCTAAACAAACACCATGTTTAACGCTGACTTTGATTATTCTCAATCTCATTCAAGGACTAATAAGCTATACAAATTCCTAATCAAATTATGAGCTTTATTAGAAATCATTCGGAATAAAACAGCAGTGGTTGCCAAAACCAAACCGTCAACAAAAATTTCTGACTCAACTATAATCACTGGTGCATATACAAATAGGCTTGAATCTGTTCTGTATGATTGTGCCTTCCTGCAGTGATACGCCAGTATCCCCCACTTGTGATTCTTCAGTGTTACAGTAAAAAATAAATAAAAATAAACTAAACTGTCAAGCCTTCTGCAGGGCTAAGGCTGTCCAAGGTAGCCGCTGTGGCATGCTGCATTATCTATAGTACTGATGTCAGTGTCGGCCAATGGCTATTGACCTAGCTGAGCCTGCTGAGCAGCAGCGAGCAGCAGCTAGCAGCAGCAAAGCAATATGTTGCAATGGGAAAGTATCCAAAAATACGGCCCAGTGATCCTGACCTCTAACTTACAGGGTTTTTGCAGCTGACAAGATATGTGTCCACATAAAATTTCATCAAACTAACTGTAGCGGTTCATGAGTTACCGTGTTGACGGAGAAACAAATAAACAAACAAACAAAAACAACTTAGGCTTAGGCTTGATACTGAAAACAGTACTGTCGTGAAATCGTCACTACTGTGAGCAGTAATAACAGTTTAACTACTCGATAAATTTATGCAGAAACAGTGGAGTCGAGCTGACCTGTTCTGTGCCGACGGTAACACGAAGACCAATCTTGTTCATCGTCTCAAAGACGAGCGGCTCAAGGTGTGGGGTCAGTGCAAGACAGAACGCCTGTGCCAGGTGCTCCGCCAGTCGACTCAACTCCGCCGGGTCCTCACCCTGCTGGTCTGTATCAGCAGACCCCAAGCCTCCGCAGCTCACAAAGAATAGCTCGGTCCAGCGAATTATGTATCCGCTGCCAATGTAGTCTGTGGCTGTGTGGATACGCAGGCTGTCAACGTCGTCCAGCGACTGACCATCAACTGCCGACTTCATGCTACAACAACATCTCTGCTACTTACTTTCGGACTGAAAACATAGAGTACTTGTCATATAAAATTATGTATCATACGGGCATTTGCCAACATCATGCACTGTGTCTGAAAACAGAAGCCTGCTCAACATTCAAATAACTCCCAACAGTCATAGTTCAATATTGGCAAATTTTGGTACAAAATATCACTATATAGTCACCACTCAATAGCAGTCTGAGATTAATATCTGTTAGAAAATTTTAACAAAAGTACCAGCTGAGGTTTTCCTGGTATTTAACATATTCTGCTAAACAGCTGAACATCGTGACTCCATCGACATATCAGATGAGTTCCAGAACAGATACAACCTGGTGGAATATTCCACATTGTCTTGTGGCATCTGCATGCATCCCCCATACAGCCAACACCCAATGGGCTCATCATGACAACGATGACGACCACGACGACAACAACAACAACAACAGACTCAGCCTTCTACCCTCCGTGGGACGGTAAAATGAGCAGTAACTCATTTATATGGGTTACAGAAGGTGGTGACCTTAGTACAGCTGACTGGGGCTGCCTAGCCGGCCGCTGCGTTAGCCTGTGTCTGCAGGCTGCACGTGGTGGCCATGCGGCTGGCAGCTCGGGTTAGTGACGGAAAGCGCATTAGAGGCGTTGTACCCGAGATGCGCTATACAAATTGACACCTTTTTAACAAGAACAGCCTACCCGACAATGAGACTGTTACGCTCATTGGCTGTCCACTCAACACTGACAAGCTCGTCGGGCTCCGGAGACGACAGACTGCCACAGCTGATGACATAGTCCTTCATGTCACGTAGACTCTGCTTCAGCTCGGCCAATGTCTCGGCCGTCACCTGCACCATGAGGCCGTCCTCAATGATGCTCGACTTGGCGCGCAGTCCCGACGACTGCTTCAATGCTCCATTGAACACGATGAAACACGCTCCAGTCACTGTGCAGCACACAGAGTTAGTTAGTTAGTTAGTTTGTAAATTCAAAGGCGTCCACTAAAAATATCACAAATGCTGCAGCTATTACCCAAACAGACAGGTCTTGAGTCTGTTAGTAAAAACAATGAGTGATAATCACAGGCTGAACAGTACAGTTAGGAAAAGATGTTTAGATCATATTTTGCGATTTTCCAACACAGTCTCTTACAAGTAAAATGCACCTTGTCCAGCATTTCGTCAAAGCTCAAATTTGATTGTAGAAAAAAATTTTGATATTGATCGTCCAGCCAGCAATATGCCAAGCAGTATAAAAGGCACTCAACAGTTTTGTAACCTGATACAGATAGATATTATAAATGGCACTCACACTGTGACACCGTGTTACTGACAACAACCATCTAGGACTACAATATTGCACTTTTATTATTGGGCTATGTTTGAAATTCATGGAAGGACACAAATTTGTTGATGACAGAGATGCAGTCTGCACGACAAATTGCTGGCTGAATGATCAACGGAATCTGACTGTTAGAAATATACAAAACCAAGAGCATTTCAGTTACAGAGAGCCATGTTGAAAAGTAACAAAATATGATCATATACATTTCGCATAACTACATTAGTCTACAAACTGTTTGAATTTTTTTACATAGACCTACCACGACGTGGCCTGTTCTGGATGTTGATTGCCTGAGTCTGATACTGTCCATCATCATTCTGCAGGCAGACAAGGTGTGAGTCGGCCAGCATACTGAAGCTCGCACCGAACGCCACGACGTGGTCATCACTGTTGTTCAATACTTTCATCATCTGCCATCAGCACAGAAAACCATGCTAACATGACCAACAGTTTAGAAGAAAGACAGCAGCAGCTGGACCAGCTGTGGAACAATCTGCCAGTCGAGATCCAACAGCAAAACGTCACTTTCCAACATTTATGAATGACTGTTTTAAAGACGTTTTTGTACTTATAGGCTGCAGTGACTTGTGACTTTTATTGCTTCAATTGTGCTGGTTATAAGCACACCTACACTCACCGACTCACTCATGCACATGAAATCAGTGATGTGTCCTCAAGTGATTGTCCTCATCCTTGAGGCACCTTGAAAACAATGAGCAGTGTCCTTGGCCTTGGTTCCAAGTCCTTGGCCTTGAGATAAAGTCCTCGGCCATAATACCAAGGACTTTAATAAATTCTGTTCATTATTACTGACAGTTTGAGCACAAAACTGAAAAGGTGTTGAACATCAGCTTCTGACAATATCGAAACCTGTATTGCTAGTAATTGTTCCTGTGATAGAGGCTTCTGAATGTCTTTGGTTTTGGGCTTGAGTTTTTTTACCCTTGGCTTTGGTCCCAAGTCCTTGTCCTAGGCCTTGCTTTTCTTCTAAATCCTTGGCCTTGGTTTTAAATGCCACGTCTTTGGCCTCAAACACAAACGAAGCTAGCGATGAACACAGTAGACTTACGACATTGTATCGACTGCGAGGCAGACACACACTGGTCCTCTTCTCTTCCATGTGGATCAGCAAGCCGCCGATCTGCGGCAGAGTGTACTGATATTTGTGGAAGTCGGCGAGCAGATTCATAATGGTGTGACCGATCTCACCGTAAACTGGCTTTCTGTTGCGCACACTCACCAGTGGACACGGGTAATCTGACACATGCAACAAAAAGCAACATGCAACATGACATGCATCATCATCATCATTGACAACCGTGGGTTCAACTCAACACCCGTTGGTGTCTGACGCCATTGTTACTATCGCTGCCCACCGCTGCCTATCTAGGGCAGCGTGGTTCAACTCCTGCAGGGTTGCCCCACACCACTGCTCAATGTCATCTGACCATCCTCGGTGAGGCCGTCCTCTTTTGTTTGAACCATCCATCATTCCGAACACCAGGGTCTTTATCTTTCTGCTGTCGTCCATTCTGCAGATATGGCCGATATGACATGCAACGCGAGTTATACACAAAGAAATACATTACAAGTGAGTAAGTGAGTGCGTGAGTAGGGTTTAACATCCCACCCGACACAGTATAGGTCATTTCAGGAACCGCCTTTCCAGGCAACGTATATAAACAACAAGATGGAACAAAAAGTTTAACCTGTAGAGAAAAACCTCATATGGAACACAGAACAGAAAAAATGACATAAACCAAAAATTGTAAAAACTCTCCATCATGAATGTGCATATTTAACAGTAATGGCAGTTCTAATAATCTTCCCTTTTAGGCTTTTATTCTCATGACAGTCATCAATCCCAGAATGCTGTCCATTGAAGGTTGAAGAAAATACATCACAAACAAATTCACTGACCAAATTTGGCACTGCAGAAACTAACAATTAATTAACTGATCAACTGTTTCAAAAATGAATGGTTTAGAATTTTTAATGGCATGAAATTTGATTAAAATTTTGGACTTGTTAACATCACTAATATCACAAATTGGCACATTTCTGGTCACCTGTAAACTACAGTAAACAACAATAATGGGGGCTTATTATGCATAGGACATGCAATAAAATTGTAATTGAATAGCGTTAGTCAGAGACAACCATTCTCACTGAGTAACCAACTGTCTAACAGTTTGCTGGTCTGCACTTTGTAAGATTTTACAACATGGTCTATGCACAGCATCATTTTCACTTTATTTTGCTAAAGATAACAAGAGAATAATTGAATTCTGCAGTTTTTGTTGCCTTCTAATTGACTACAAAAATCAACTGAAATTAATCTATCAATTTTTGCAGATTAATCAATCAAAATATGTAACAACACTAACAGAATACAATTATCGTCAAACGCTGGCTTTATTGGTTACGAAGAAAATTGAAAAAAATTTTAAAATCTGCATATTAACCTCCTATTAGATAGAACTACTCTAATAATAATGTAATTATAACGTTAAGCGATAGGTATACACGTTGAGAAAATTCTGACAGGTACGACATACATCGAAACTCGGCACCAAGTCGCAGCATGAGGCGGAGTGGGAAAGCCCGAGCCCACGGCATTTCCCACTTCTGCAGCAACAATGCAAACAGATACGGTGGCTCTGGCAGGGTGAGATGTTGCAGACATTGGTATGTCTGATGTACGAACAGATAGCCGCCAATCTCCTGACTGCCAAATGACCCTGGAGCGAACACCACGTGACCGAGGTGTGACATCGTATTCCCTGTAGACAGCAGACGTCAGATTACACCACTTTTTGCCCGGTCTTACAGACATGACTAAGAACATCTCATTGCGCTGATTACTATTACGTTACTTCACTGTTTAAGCTTATTGTTACGTGTCCTTGTAGTCTTAGGACTTAACGTCACACTAAAGTTGATTCGTCCTTCATCATCATCATCATCATCATTCAAGAACATATCACAATCATTTACTGCAATGATACTATCTGCCACGAATGGAAAAATGGGTGGGTCCAAGTGCCAAAGACAGCTGGACTAGTGGGGCAATATTAGATCCTGCTAATCAACTGCCACTTCTTTGGGTGTTTAAGAACTGTGCAAGCGATGCTAACAAGTATCCAAACCTTTGTTGTGGTTAACTGCAACGTAGCCAGCGCCTCTGTATCTTTACACACGTATAGTTTTATGGCGCTTTATAAGTTCGTTTTTAACTTTTAACTTTAACTTTTGCTATTTCTGACGTCCAATCAAACCTGGCTATAGCTACGTATGCTTTCATTTCCAAATGGCCATTGCACATCTTTCTCAAATCTCATATACTGCCTACTAGGTTACTCATCGATTTCAAGGCACCGCATCCTCTAAAAACGAAATGATGATGTTCTTGTGAATGCGAAAATTCTCCAGTATTCGTTCTGGTAATAAAAACTTTTTTTTCAAAAGTTGCATTCACAGACTACCTTGACTGGCATGCTCATAGAGCATGGCAATGTGATGAAAGACATCAGGCGGAGGCAGCATTTCATCAGGTAATGACTCAAGTAAGATAACGACCTCGTCCTGGCCGACGGTGCACAGACCCCGTGTTGTGAAGCTCCAGCATGTCCGTCTCATGCAGCAGTTCACTGCATAACCAATGACACAATGATGCCCAGTCTTTGAAACGAGGGGTAAACCAGGGGTAACTCTCGATAGAGGCTTACCCCTGGGTTAAGCAAAAATTGTGTTTTTGCATAACCCTGGTTTAAACCAGGGGTAATTCGCTGAAAGTTAACCCCGCATCACCAGAGGGTTACCCCAGGGGTAAACCAGGAGCAAACTTGAGACAAGAAAGAATGGCTCACTTTGACTAGTTCGATGATGACTCGTTAATCTATTCAGCGGTCTAGTAATATTAATAGCAAATTTCAAGTTGCAACAGGTGTTCTGATTAAGTTAATAATGAAACATAAATATTTTGTGCCATTCGCTAGGTGACAGTGCTAGAAATGACCAAACGATAAATCTGTGATAAATCAACTCGGCATTTCGCCAAGTCATGTAGTCGTTATTGACCAATCAGATGCCGGTTTACAAAGATTGCCGAGTTACCCTGGGTTTAAGCCTGGAGTTACTAACCTGGGGTTACCCCTCGTTGCAAAAACGCAAAAAGTCACAGCAAGATTTAACCCCGAGGTAACCCTTCGATCTCGGGTAGATAATCCGAGGTTTACCTCTTGTTTCAAAAACCGTGCATGAGTGTGTTCTACAATATGCACATAGCAACCACTTTCACGAGGAAAATCCCATCAACTTATTGTTTAAAGAACCTGCCGTAGCAATCAACTTCCTGAGGTATGCCGGCCTTTCCAAGGCCAGCCGCATGCCTTTACATGAGACCTGACTTCCATTGGAACAAATTACTGTTGCAGCTGCTGCTACTAATAATACTACTACTACTACTACTATTAATTCCCCCAGCCTGTACTGGAACCTGGCTTGTAACTGGGTCCTGGCTTCCATTATTACAAGTTGCCTCGACTCCTGGCCTGTATCTGGTACCCAGCATTTATTCAACGGCCAGCTTCAATCCAAAGTTATATGGAATGCATTGTATGCCACAGACTCCCAAGTAATTTATGTCCTGAGAAGCACAAGCAATGATTCTTTTGTTTCTTTCTTTGTCCATTTTTAACTGGCCTATTTTTCCAGTGTCTCCAAGTTAGAGTCTGAATGGTGCTATATATGAAATTTGAATAGATGACATAGATTTTTACAGGCCACAAGTGCTGAGTCAGTTAGCGAGCAGTTATTTAATAAAACATAGGCACAATATAGCTATAAGATTGTTATGCAAACAACATCATAAAGAAATACATAACTTAATCCTCAACCTCGCCAAGTTAACACAGAATAACATAATCAAAAAGTAATTATAAGCAGCAGAAAACAATATAATACAAAACATCTTACGTGTAATCATACGAACAAGGACAAGAAGATTTCTGTTAATTGCAAAAACACACGGACTCGATTCATCCGCTAAACACAAACATTTAATCATCACAATTTACTTTCTACTGGTATCCAGTCTCACGTGGATCTTTTGTACTGTTGTGATGATGAAATTTACTTTGTTTGGCATGAGAAGCAACTTCAAGCAAATCACTGTTTTTACAGCCATCGATCATAAGTTTGTTGCACAGAGGAAAACATTAATCATGCACCTCTAATCTGCTGATATGGTATATACGTTTTGACTTGATTCTAGGCCTGTAAAAAATTGAAAAAAAAAAACATGAATGATTGCAGAACTAGAAAAAGTACTGTGTTCGTAATAACTCACTGAAGTACTTCAAATGGCAGCAGCAATCAGATAAAATTAATACAAAATGATAAACCTGTATTGGTGTGTACTACCCGGGGTACTATAAAGCAAAAATGACGTTGCACAAAATTAACTTTTTTTGCTTGTGCAACTCCTAACCTTACCAGTTATTACTCACACAACCCTCAGAATGTATGCAGTTTGGCCACTGTGCACTGCAGACCATGGGCTAAACTGCCGAGCCATGGCTATTCCAAAAATAGTAGCTATAGTGCCATGCCAATGTTTATGACATTCACGACAATGCAATGCGAGAGCAATCTATCTTCTAAAGCCCGGATAAGCTGCGTTGAACTCACTTTGTCCTTCCACAATTCACACAAACTATCCAGATACTTCAGTCTTTAACGTCCCCCTGCTTTCCTCCCATCTCTCCTTCCAGTCACCGCCACCAGACTCTCAAGACCATCTTTCTCAAGAACTGCCCCAGGAAAGCAAATGCCACTGACAGATTCTTTTCGAAATGAGTACAGAAGTCAAAGAAACACAGTGAGCATTCACGAGTAACAAAAAAGCTTAGCAAACAGAAATGTACTGTGGCGTGAAATCAACAGAGAACTGGTTAAACACTGATCAACTGCAACCGATACAGAGCGAGTGAGTAGTGTTTAACGTCCCACCCAACACAGCATAGGTCATTTCGGGGATAGCCTTTCCAGGCAGATGCACACATCATAATGGAACAGTAAGTTTACTGTCCTCCAATAGACAGCATTACGAGATTGATGATTGTCTGAAGGATAACAGGGAAGATGACTAGAACTGCCATCATGCTTACAACCAATACACTCTGCGTGATCGGAATCGAGGGGGGTAATGCCGAGCGCCAAGAATTTAGCAGAAGGGGTAAATTCCGACCGTAGATAAGTGTTTTGCCTGTTACGAACCTGTTCCATGGTTTTGCCAAATGTGGCATTGGCCTGGAGGTTGGCCAAGTCAGAACACCAAAATTCGGAAAAAATTCCCCAAAAATTGGGGGATGGGGCTAGGTCCCCAATTTTGGAACTTAAGCAGGGGCTAAGGCCCCCTATCGTGCGGTGACAAAATTGCCACCCAAAACCCCTTGGGGAGCAGATATTAAGGGTCAAATTTTGAAATTTGGTCCCGATTTTCTTGAAACTGGTGAACTTTGGTCCACATATTTTGGCACTTTTCGAAAGCCCTCTATAAGTACTACAAGAAACACAAATATTGTGGGCCAAAGTACAAAAACAAAAAAGTTATAAAAGGTCAAATTTTGAGAATAATTCCAATTTTCTCGAAATTAGAGAACTAAAATGTCTCATATCTCGGAAACGGTTTGGAGTTTTGACGTAAAATTTTGCACACTTACTTGCCAGACCCAAAAGTGTCAACAAATTTTGTGGGCCAAAGTTCAGAAACAAAAAAATTAAGTGACCAAATTTTGAACTTTGGTCCCGATTTTCTCAAAACTTTTGAACTTTGGTCCACATATTTCGGCGTCGTTGGAAAACCCTCGAGAAGGCATCCAAATATTGTGGGCCAAAGTACAAAAACGAAAAAGTTACGGGGGGGGTCAAATTTTGACATTGATTCCGATTTTCTCGAAACTGGTGAACTTTGGTCTCTCATATCTCGGAAACGTTTTGGAGTTTTGTCATCAAGTTTTGCACACTTACTTGTCAGACCCAAATGTGTCTCCAAACCAAATTTTGTGGGCCAAAGTTCAGAAACAAAAAAGTTCTGAAGTGACCAAATTTTGAACTTTGGTCCCGATTTGCTCAAAACTTGTGAACTTTGGTCCACATATTTCGGCACTGTTGGAAAGCGCTTGCAAAGCACTACAAGACGCCAAAAAATTATGGCGAAATAAGGCAAGATATGGCAAAATTAATTTTGTGTAAACAAAATCTTTACACATGTGTAAACAAACAATAAAAGTCTCATATCTCGGAAATGGTTTGGAATTTTGACGTAAAATTTGGCACACTTACTCGGCAGAACCAAAAGTGTCTCCAAACCAAATTTTGTGGGCCAAAGTTCAGAAACAAAAAAGTTATTAAGTGACAAAAATTTTGAAATTTGGTCCCGATTTTCTCAAAACTTTTGAACTTTGGTCCACATATTTCGGCATAGTTGAAAAACCCTCGAGAAGTATTACAAGACACACAAATATTGTGGGCCAAAGTACAAAATGAAAAAGTTATGGTGGGTCAAATTTTGACATTGATTCCAATTTTCTCGAAACTGGTGAACTTTGCTCGCTCATATCTCTGAAACGGTTTGGAGTTTTGTCGTCAAATTTTGCACACTTACTTGTCAGACCCAAATGTGTCTCCAAATCAAATTTTGTGGGCCAAAGTTCAGAAACAAAAAAGTTCTGAAGTGACCAAATTTTGAACTTTGGTCCCGATTTGCTCAAAACTTGTGAACTTTGGTCCACATATTTCGGCACTGTTGGAAAGCGCTCGCAAAGCACCACATGATGCCAAAAAATAGTGGGCCAAAGTTCAAAAACAACAAAGTTATGAGGGGTCAAATTTCGAAGATTATTCCGATTTTCTCGAAATTGGTGAACTTTGGTCCACATATTTTGATGTTTTTGGAAAGCCCTCGGGAAGGGCTACCAGCCACCAAAATTTTGTGGGCCTAAGTTTAGAAACAAAAAAGTTATTAAGCGATCAAATTTTGAACTTTGGTCCCGATTTTTTCAAAATTGCTGAACTTTGGTCCACATATTTCGAAATTGTTAGGAAGCACTGGGGAAGGGCTACAAGACACCAAAATTTTGTGGACCAAAGTTCAAAAACAAGAAAGTTATTGGGCGAGCAAATTTTGAAGTTTGGTCCCGATTTTCTCGAAATCAGTGAACTTTGTTCCAGATTCTTTGGCATCAGTGGAAAGATACGTGAACTGTCTACGAGACCTCAAAATTTTGTGGGCCAAAGTTCAAAAACAACACAGTTATGCGTCAAAAACCCGAAAATTATGGGGTGTGTGTCACTTTGGGGGCCCCTAGCTCAAAAACAAGCCTGTTGACCCCCATTTTTTTTGCTTTTTAAGAACGACTGTGAACTCGTAATTCATAGGC
>Ga0209671_1004442_pt1 | contig 13903 bp, 9 predicted proteins | sample WorMetHERISLAND2_2_FD_187401 | JGI IMG/M metagenome (GOLD analysis project Ga0209671, IMG submission 187401) | Marine gutless worms symbiont microbial communities from Max Planck institute for Marine Microbiology, Germany - Olavius geniculatus... | ecosystem: Host-associated > Annelida >... | reverse complement strand
CCTAAATTCCAATTGCTATTAATTGTCGCGCACTCGCGCCTACTAAAACTCATTGTGTTTGAAAAATACTCAACGGCGACGAGACTTTAAAGGCGAAGTTGCTTTTGGTGCTGCAAGAAATTTTTGCTCAAACTTGGCGCTGACTCTGATAATATGTTTTTACTGGCCTAGGGGGAAACGTCCTAGGCACTCGAAAAGCACGGGGAAACGTCCGGGGGAAAAATATATCATTTTCATACATTTAATTCATACCAGACGAAGTTATAAACATAAAATCAATAACGCAGTGCATGTGGTCTGATAAAGGACACAAAGGGCAAGCCTCTAATATGTGCCCTGTTAAAAAAAGAAAAGAAAAATAGGCAATACATAAAACAAATACAAATAAAACTAATACCTATCACAATCAAACTACAGGCAAGGATGTTCAAGGGGGGAAATGTCCGGCTCCCTGTATGCTTAGGTGGCGAGGAGAACCTATATGACATCAGTGTACGAACGTATTGAGAACCGACGACCGACCGACCGACCTCGCATCCTGAAAAATTTCAAACGGCCGTATTTCTGAAATCGGTTTTCCGATCCACTTCGAGTTTGGTTTCGGTTAGGGGTTTTCGGGATTGGCGGATTATGCACGCAAAATACATTACGCTAATAGGTTGGTCAAAGTTCACCACATTTCTTGTTTATGCATACCGAAAGTTCAATAACACGTCTCAGTCGCGACATGTGGCGCGATCTAAATGTGTTTTGATTGATTGGTGTTGCTGATTGATCGGTTGGTTTGGTTGGTGAGTTGCTTAGCCGGTGTCCTATTACAGTATCGCCCCCGCTGAAAAGTCGCCGCTCGGCGACATTTTACCGGTACAAATTCACCCCCCCCGGCGGATTCTTACCGGTAAAATCTCGCCGGGGGAGACTTTTTACACGTATTTACACGAGTTAATAAATCGCCTCCCCTATGAAAAATCCCCCTACCCTATTAAAAATCCTCTCCCCCATTAAAATGTTTCTCCTCTCGAAAACATTACTTGTGACCGAAGTCGAGCGTTCTTCACAGTGAAAAATCCTCTCCCCATGATTATTTCGCCCCTCCTACTTAAAGTTCTTATGGCGCATTTCAAATTTTCTGGCGACTGTTTGTTTTCATTAGCCTGAACCAAAGCGAAAAACAACAAAGTCTGATTCTGTGTCATATCTCAAGTCATACTATTTTTTTCTTCACTTCTTTATATATAAACGACAACACATATAGCAATTCTCTGTCCACTTGACACACATTATGATACCGCAGTAGGCTATGACATGTTTGTTTGGTCTACAGCAAGAAAAGATCGCGAGGAATCGTAAGAATCTGTTCAACGTCGTCGAACAACTGAAATGGTACGCACTAGATTGTTACTTGCGCCGAAAGAAACAGGTTGGACATGATTACCTGTCTCTGTCTGTCGCTGAGCTAACCCAAATGTTTCGAACCGATTTAAATGATTTTAAAAGATGGAGCGCGGGCGATCCACAGAACAATTAGCTAGATTTTTGTGATGATCTCGTCCGGCATCCCGACCATCCATCTAGGGTTGGTGGACCAGGATTATGAATTGGTTCCTAAAATTATTTGAAGCATTCTTTAGGCGTACTTACTGGTTGAGATGGAAGTTAAAGCGAAACACAGTGCAGTGCTCGGGTGAGATTTAAACACTTTAAGTAATTTTTAGCTGTATTTAATATAGGCCTAACGGAAGATTGTCGGTGTGCCTAATACGAGATGTGCGAAAAAGATTCTCATGGGAGTAAAAGGGATGTGTTGCTGTCAGTGCTGCATCGCGGAAACGAAAATGACATCATATTAATAATGTGTACTACAGCAGAGATGAGCACGAGACCTTTTAAGCCGTGATCAAGACGAGACATTAGTACGTCTTGAGACGGTCTTGAGACAGATACCACATCCCCGCTATATAATAAACTATAAACTTATGTTGCGTGTGGTGTAGGAAAAATCGTCCGAGCGAGGACCTGCCGACTCCGACAGCGGAAGCGGCCGTGGCAGCAGCGGCTAGCTGCAGTTCGACCGTGGCTGATCGCAGCGTCGACATTGAGACTCAGAGCATTGTGCCGCAGACTTCCGTCGATCTGGAGCGTCTCTGTTCGTCGTCCTGTACGCCCGCCAGCTACGACGAGCCGATCGTCGAGTTATACTCGCTGGAAGAGATCCAGCCGTTGACCGACGACGCCGACGACGACGCCGAGGAGGACCCCGCGACGTCCGCCATCTGGATCGAGACGGCGAAGACGCCTCCGCCGTCGTCGCCGTCGTCGATAGTCTGGCGAAGTCGCGATCTGGCATCTCAGAGCGACGACGTACAGCCGCGCCGGACGTCCGAGGTAACTGTTAGCAGCAGGTCGCGCTGGTTGACCCGGTCACCTGCCATAGAACTGTGTCAGCACGAGCCGCCGGAGCTCGAGTGCGTTGAGTTGTCCGAGTCGACGGCCACCGGCAGAGGCGACGTGGGTGGCCGGCGGGTCAGCGGAGCGCGCCTGCCGAACGGGATAATTCCAGGTACTAGGTCATCATCGCCGCCTGCCTATCAGTCGGTATGGACACAGCTGCAGCCGGTCACCACACTGACGCGGCCGCGCTCTGAGTCTAACTTTGCAGCCTTCGTCAGCGCTCCGGTCGCTCAGCGGTCGAACGCCGCCGTCGAGCGGCTGCGCTCGTTACCACCGTCTACTCGGTCTCCGGCCGGTGGCGACGACGTCACCTCGGCGACACAGAGACGTCGACGACGGACCGTTGACCTTGCACCGCCGCCGGCTTCATCACCCTCCTACGTGGTGTCGGCGGACGACGTAAACCGGTCCAAGCTGGGCCGAGTCAGCAAGGAGGAGTTGTACCGGATGTGGAAGGCGTCCGAACGTTCCCTGCATGCGCAGCTGCGCGTTGCTATGCAACAGAAGGCCGAGTTACAGCAGAGACTGCAGGCTGCTGGACTGGCGTCTGCCGAACGACTGACAGTGACGTAATGATTGTCCACTTGTTAAACTTGACATGATCGCATTTTTATGAAATATGTGGAGGGACTGAAAGCTGCCTTTTATGTAGGCTCTCTAGAGGCAACTGCGGCACTGCTCTCCTTGACTTGTCCATTGCTTAATCCGGCCGTAGCTACTTGTTGTTGTTTCGTAGCCTCCTTGTTGAACTTGACAGACCGATGACGACTGTTTTGCGCCGTGTGCCTCCAGCGCTGCCTTCCTCATGTTCATTCATACATTCATTCATTCATTGCGTCAGCGCATCATATTCATTACCGTACGACTAGCTATCGATAATTACGTTTACGAACGCTTGAAATGATTTCCGTGTCTTTGTCTTTGTGTCACACTCACGGCGACGAGTTTAGCCAATTTCCTCCTCCTCAGTCTGTCATCTTTTGATATCGTCGTCGTCCAATGCGTTTCGACTCACTCGTGCTCTTGACTTGAGCCTGTCTGCAGCTTTCTTTTAGCATCCTTCTTCACTCGACATTCGCTCGCTAACATGACCGATCGATCCTCCAAAACCAGGCACAGCGCAGCCAGTTCGTCGGTTCAGCAGCAGCAATGCTTTTCTCAGGGTGCAGCTTTTGCCGGTTTCAAGTATGTACCGGCCTTTAACGATACCAGATATGATATGCCCCCGCTTTCGCGCTTAAACAGGTTGTGTCACTTTCTTCTGACGCAGCTAGATAACGTTTAATTAATTACTGCAGCTGACTTTAACTACGCAGGATCATTTGAAATGATTCTGTTGACAAAAACTGCAAAAAAATAAAAATTCAAAAAGATTGCATTTCGCATTTCAGCTGGTTAAAAAAGTAGTAGCTTTATTCTAATGTCCTACGAAAACATTTTCAAGCGTTAGTTGTCGTGTACGAATAACACTTGTCATCGAATAGGCACGCCGTGAAAAATTCTATCGTTTCTTTGCAAAAATGCCAACCTTTTTCGAAAATAATACTTTTTGCATCCTACCACAACCTTTCACAGCAAATGACGAACGTGTAGGCCCCATACAATTAGCCTACTTAATCGTTTCTGTATTTCGATCTGTTGTCCTACGGCCATGGCTGCCACTCAACTGTCATCATTTCACTACAACCTGTCAGGACCAGTACTTGATTCTAGTCTATAGTACAGGACTGGACAAAAAACTCAGAATTGACGAGAGCAACGATATTGTTCTCAACCTGGCGACCGATAGGAGGCCTATGTGGACTGACGAACTTTGCGAATATATATTTATTTCGTTATCGCGAACGAGTTTGTTTTAGCGAATATGCAAGACGTGTAAAACGTGGTTTCCACCGAACGCAACGCACGCAACGGAACAAACGCAGCTGACGTAACGACCACTTCTATCCGTTTTTTTGCCGCTGCGTCAGCTGCGTTACGTCCGTTGCGCTGCGTTGGCTGGAAACCACGCTTAATTCTGGTGTCACGATGACCTAAGGTCGTCGAGCCGGCATTTCTTTGTCAATGCATCGGCCGAGTGCCTTTTGCGTATTGTTGTTCTTTTGACGACGACCAGAGGGGGGGGGGCTTCTGTCCCCCCAAATCTAGAATCAAAATCGGGTCCAACTTCCTTCTCCCTTTAACCTTCCCTCCTCTCCCGCCCCACTTTTTCTCCTCACTCCCTTTCCCTATTTTTAAACCTCTTTTCTTCACTATTTTTCCCTTCCCTTCCATCTCCTCCCCCTTTTCTCCTCCCCTTCGCATTTCATCCTCCCCTTCCCCTTACTGGGGGCCCACATCCTTAGTCCAGCTAGCGGGTGTGAGAGTGCTGTAGGCTCCGCCAGCGGGTCCGGGCAGAACTCGGCCGCCAAACGGTTTGTGGTGCATTCTGAGTTAAAAACAGCGCTACTGGTGATAGCAATTTTGCATATACACCCTAAACAAGACTCTCCGCTCTATTTTTTCACTGGGCGCTAGTTGCGCCCACCAGCAACGCGTTTCGCACTTTTTTCTCTGAGAATCTCACTTCTACGGCTCAGTAGTTCTCACTAGTTCTCGCGAAAAGTGTGAAACTCGCAAGTAAGAATTCTACAATTCTACGAGAATTCTAACAGAATTCTACTCTAGCCAATTTTATCTATTTGGATGACGTAACTCACAAGCAAGTGGGCGGAGCTAGCATAACGTAGCAAAGGAAAATCTTGCTCACTATTTCTCAGAGAAGCTCAGAGAAAAGGAAGTGCGAAACGCGAATTCTAAGTTAGAATTTTTTAGATTCTCAGAGAAAAAAGTGCGAAACGTGCCTCTGATACCTTACATTTTGAAAGATGAACAAATAGGTTGTTGAAGAAATTTGAAAAAAAACAAAAAAGAAAAAATTGGAAATTGGCAAAAAATTGGAAAAAGTGACAAAAACATGCAAGCAGGGAAAGCTCAAGAATAGCCCAGAGATTCGTGAAATCGATTTGGAGGATGTCGGGTGTCTAGAGAGGGTAAGATTTGAAAAAAGTTAATCTTTGAAGTAAATGTAAAACGCGCAAGCTTTTACGATGTATTAAATATTGTGTCGTGTATCAGCCTGCCATCACCGTGATTAGGCCTACTTTTTGACGGGTAACTTTTCACGTCAATCAAAATATATGCTATCCGATATGCGGAGAGATAGCGAGCGGAAGCAAACAGGTCAAGCAGCTACAGTGTAGGTGTGAGGAATGTCATCGCGTTGTATGAACTAGCTATAGAATAATGACAGCAGCAGTCAGCAGTTTTAGTCGGATATACTTTGTCGTTTCACACTCGAACTAGACGAAAGACGCAAGAAGCAAGAGAGAAAGAAAGAAAGAAGATGGAAGTTTGCGTGGCTAGACGGACGGAAGAAAAGAACGGTTGCTATGTATAGGCCAGTTGGCGAAACATGACCGGACCCCGTGCGGCAACGAGCGGCGGCGTATGCAAGCTGAGGATCCTGCGGTTAGAATGATGTCAAGTTGGAGCGGACGCCTTTCGCAAGGTGGCGCCTCGTGCGTCAATCATTATCGGACTGATCAGTTCTGCTACAAACGAAACCTAGTTGTTTGGTGGTCAACGGCGGCGGCAACTGTAAGCTGTAACTTCTCGCCATCATGTCGTGTGGTATACAGGAGGCGCTGATCCATTCTGGGCAGACCGACTGACATAGGGTCTACCGACACATCTGGCGCTGTCTAAACAGTGCGCTCGATAGAGCGAGGGAGGCAGAAGGGCGCTGCTGGCACTGGGGTTTGATGTATGGCAGAAGAGGGCGAGTGGGACTGAGACGAAGACGTTGACGAGTCAGACTCAGCAACCTTGACATCATAGCTCAACCACGTTCCACGTAGCGGCACCACCGCTCTTGCCTCTCACTCGGCGCTCGCGTTCCATCCGTCCGTCCGCGTCTTTTTCACCGCAGGCCTTCCTTACTGCTGCTGTCCGGACGACCTGCCACGTAGCCTACCAAGCGCCGCAACATCCCAACTATCCCTACAGCGACAGCAACACTGTGTTTGAAGTCCGGATAGTTTTTGGGTCTTACCTTAGACTTTAGTCATCAACCATGTGACAAGTGAAGAACACAGGACAGTGCATTTCTTCCACTTTTCGCTGTCCGCTGCCTTGAGATGGATGTATCCACGCGGTGTTTCCATAAATTCGGTATATCTCCATAGCGTGTCTTTTTCTCATTTATTTCTGAGAACAAACCGTGTTGATGTAAATATACAAATCAACAGCACAAAATAGCGGTATTACAGAATGTTCTAAGTGAGAGAAAGGCTGATAACGCTTACAGCTGCCCACGCGTCTAAAAATACAAACACAAGCCCCAATCGCTGTTTTTTTTCTGTGCATTTTAACCGTCATGTATTGTGAGTTGCAACGTGATCTTAAAGTGTTTTTGCACTTTCCCACGACTCTCTTATCCTTGTGTTATGATATAGTCGTTAAGGCCCCCTATGATATAGGCCTACTGCAATTTTGTCAGAAGTAAAAATAACGATAATGAGCAAAACTGGTTGAAGATTTCTGAGTACTTCTCAGAAACCGAAAGTTTATTATTTTTATTTGTGAAACAGGCAAAATTAACCGTGTCATTTACTTCTAGGTTTTATGCGTGAGCTTTTAATTGCTAGGTGAGATGGCATTATAGCAATATCTCATCGGTTAAATACCGTAATTCTGTCAGTACGGCATACGCTAACTGGTCCGTTTGTTTACATTAAGCATATGAAGGTGATTGTTATATGCTATTGTGTCATCGCACAGGAACGAAATGCCGAGAGTGCGATTGAAGCGTTGAAAGAATATGAGCCGGAGATTGCCAAGGTCATTCGCAAGAATAACCGGACAGTACAGAGGATCAAAGCCAGAGATCTGGTTCCGGGCGATATTTGTGACGTGTCTGGTGAGTGCAGCTTTATACTGGATTAACATGTTTTACCTTTTAAAGCAATTTTGTTGACATATTTTGTTGCTATATTTCTACTGGTAATTTCATATAAGGATATTACGCATTAGGTCATGCTCAGTTACGCCGTTACAGCCAGGCCCGTCGAGAGCCACAGCGGGGCCCGGGAAACATTCTTGTGGGGCCCGAATCATTTTCACGGGGCCCCGCTGGGGAGAAAATTTTTGAATTTTTCTTTTTAAAATGGTACATTCTGGCGTAATTTATAAATTTCTGGCCGACGGTGGGGTTGCCCAAACGTCGCGGGGCCCGGGGTAGCTAACCCTCCTACTCCACCCTCTCGACTGGTCTGGTTACAGCTGAACAATGAAGATTTACTATACACTGGGCGACTTCATGACTGGTAGAGCCTGGATTGATCTGGAGCAGAACATTATCGACACTGCTGTCAATAAATGGAGAAAGCGTCTTCTTGCCTGTGTTTGCATAGTGGGTTAACACTTCAAGCAATTTTACCGCAGGCAGTTGAAAAATGGACAACTAAATGAAATGTCAGCCACAGTGTCAGAAATGTGAACAAAATTTGTTTTTACGCGTTATGTTAATTAAGCAATTATATCACATTGGATAAAAAAGTGATATTTCGCTGGTCTTGCTTTTCCCAGGTAGTGCAGAAACCAACGTTGGGTGAGGTGGGAAACTAAATGGTCATTTGATTGCAAGTTGTGTCAGGAATATTCTACCAAAAATTATCAAAATCTGATAATTGATTTTCAAGTTACAGCTAAAAATGTCGAGGATGCTTTTTTGAAACGCAGCGTAATTGTTTTGTACAGTGAAGGTTCAACTTTTCATATTTTGTCTTATAAGACATATTTTGGAATAAATTATAAATTTTATGTGTTGTGAAGTAGGTTAACTGGTAATTATGCTTTGTACGGCTGAAAGAAAAAAAAACAGCGTTGTATATTCTTGTTGAACTAATGTGACGTGTTAAGAACTTTGCAGACGTCAGGTAAAAGAACGCCACTGCACTGTTGTCTGTTTAACGTTGGGTAAACCTGCATGAAGTTCAAAGTGTTTTAATCGATGTGTTGCGCTGTTGCAGTTGGCGACAAGGTGCCCGCTGATATTCGCATAATGAAAATTTACTCAACGACTTTGAGAGTAGATCAGGCCATTCTGACAGGTTTATTCAGCTGTTCATCACGTTTATTATAGTACACTAGCACGTTAATTATTTGCTGATTGTTGTACGTTCTCTACAGAAAGCTTAAATGATAATAATTTGTAATAAATATCTTACAAATTCCATACGGTATATCATTACTGTTGCAAAAATATTGTTCAGGTACAGTTACAGCTACTGATCTTTGTCTATAATATTTAGTTTTAAATTACAAAACTGCCGCTGTCGTAGAACAGTTAGTTGGATGTATTCTAGAACTGCATTGTAGCATAAGATGTAGAAGAAAGTAAACGACTCGTTTTCTATTTTCCTCGTTTTTTTTGGCTGCCTGTTATTAAAAATTTAGGCCAGTCAGTCAGTCAACCTCGTAGTAGACACGTGTGTGGCGAATGTTGCGTGCAGGAGAGAGCGTGTCTGTATTGAAGCACACAGACGCCATCCCGGACCCGCGAGCCGTCAACCAGGACAAGAAAAACATTCTCTTCTCTGTCAGTTCCTCGTAACTTCACTACTCGTTAGCGTAAATTTGTACAGTTTAAGATGATCGTTTGACGTGTAACAGTTAATGAAGTCAAGTTGTTCACACACCTGTTCTTTATCACAAAATATTAAAGACGGGCAACTGCGATATCGAGCTTGAGAAGATAGCCGCAAGTATAACTTGCGTTGTTGTCTGCCCATAAACTGAAATCTGCTCGAGTCTAAGTTGACTTCGGCCGTTGTGTATTTTTCCTCAAACCTGACAGTACGTGCTATTTACTACTCAAAGCATAGTAGCGACTGAATCATTTAGCGCGTTTTGAGTCAAACGAAAAAAAATTAGAAACCCTCATCTTTCCTTTGTGTCAAACATGAAAATAGCACTAACATTAGCATGTGTAGGCTTACCTTTCTTAAGTTTATTTACCTTCGTTTACTATAGAAAAGCCGGAGACTAAGTAAAGAGTCTGCAGAGTCGAGAATGATTAAAAAATTGTCACTAGTAGGCCTACACCACGCAGGAAGTGTGCGACAAAGCCATCAATATATCCTACAAACCAATTAGTAAAGCTCTTTAGTAATTAGCTGACAGACTGCAACTGGTGAAAATATGAAGTATACGAATTAAAACGACGACAAAATACAGTAAACGCGTTGAAATAAGGATTTAAAAAATTGCACGAACTGCCAGAAGTCGTTGACTTTGAGCGTGTTTGCGTGCACGTTGCAGGGAACTAACATCGCTGCTGGAAAATGCCGCGGTATCGTTATCGGGACGGGTCTTAACACCGAAATCGGTTAGTGATTATTACTTTGTAATCGCTGTAAATGTAGTCGCTTCGCGTCAACTTTGGACATTATACGTTTTATCGCGGTCTAGATTGAATTATGCGAGTGTATAACAAAGCGTAATAAATTATAGACCTCGTTGAAACGTGCTTATTTTGTGACTGTGCGTCTGTGATCGCCATGGAACGTGCGTATGATAAACAGACGCGGGTCGCGTTTCAGTCGTCTCGTTCGTCTAAAGTGAGATTATAGGCGGCTATAACACTGCAAATACAGTGATGAGAGATACGAAAACGAAATATAGGTCACGAAATATTATCCGATGCGATCGTGAGATCGTCGCCGCTGTAGTGATTGGCCGGGAACTGGGAGGACGACTCGCAGACTGCGGCGACAGACCTCAGACCTAGCATGCATCACCGACGTGTAATAGGCTAATGAACTCGAGTGCTGTGCGTGTGCCTCGTGGTCTGTTTCACGCCGATATCTCTAATTTAAGTCGTCGAGCGCAAATTAAGCACACATCAAGTTTTCGTCAAGCAGGCCTGAAAGAATTTGCCCGTTCAAATGTAGGCTTAGCTCACAGCTGAACGCATGTCTATGATTAGATTTTGCGTTCTAATTAGCAAAATAGCATAGCTCGTCAAGCCAGCTCGGTGAATACTTGCAATATGAAACACATTCGATAACTCAAGCATCCATCAAACTGCTTCGACAAGCATTCATTAAGCATTCATCTACTGCACATCAAGCACTTATCAAGCCAGTTCGATGTGTGCTTGATGCATGCTTGATAAATGCTCGACGAGCGCTAAACAAGCTGGCGCGTCGAGCTAGCTTTATCTTCTAAACGGGATATTAAATTGCCTGTGCACGTGCTTTAAATTAATTTTGTACACATCTGTTAGTCGTAGATTTACAGGTCTTAGCATGTACAGTAAATTACTGTGACGTCACGCTGTGGTTGGATCGTGTTTTTTCAGGCAAAATCAGAACGGAAATGACTGAGACGGAGACCGAGAAAACTCCACTGCAACAGAAACTGGATGAGTTTGGTCAGCAACTGTCCAAGGCAAGCCTGTTTTCAGGGCATTCAGCTACTTTTCGGTCATCTGTTATATCAACTGCAGTTTGCCATCGTGTTTAGTTAATTAGTTCGAACTTTCGAAACGACTATTTCGTGTTTTTTGCGTGTATGGTGAAGTTTCTCGTTTTGCAGAAATTGCTTATGTTAAGTTATTTTTCAATTTTTTTTCAAAATTTAAATTTAAAACAAGTATAATGCACTTGATACGTTAAGAGTAATTAAAAGTATTGCATCAACGGCGATTAAACTGTCTGTATGTATGCAGGTCATTTCTCTTGTCTGCATCGCTGTCTGGGCAATCAACATCGGACATTTCAACGATCCCGCCCATGGTGGTTCATGGCTTAAGGTATGCTTGTGACATCGGCCGTCTTCTTTATTACTACGATGACGATTTGTGATTCGCTTTAGCGCAAGCGATTTCGCCTTTAGCTACACATTCTTTCATAACGTGGTCTGTCTGTCTGTCGTTTGTTACTTTCGTGTTCCCTGCTTAAACCGTACGACAGATTCAGATGCCATTTGGCAGACAGTACACTTGTGGGGTTTAATGATACATTGTATTAGATATGACCTCAAGAAAAAAAGACTTTAGGGTCGCTAGTCTATCAATTTCCCGTCTGGCATTTTTAAGTCAGGCAAATTTAAGTCCGTGATTTTTCAGTCGTGCATTGTTAGCCCTGCACTTTTGTCCGTCATTTTCTAGTCTTGCATTTTTTGCTCCTGCATTTTCAGTGGCCCTTATTATTCTTTTAGAAACTGTACATAAATACAGGCGACATCTAGGAGTTGACGGTAGGCGGTTTGCTATGGCGCGATTCAGGGTGCAGTGTACTACTTCAAGATCGCAGTGGCACTGGCAGTTGCCGCTATCCCGGAAGGTCTGCCGGCGGTCATCACAACTTGTCTGGCGCTCGGCACTCGGCGTATGGCGAAGAAAAACGCGATCGTGCGCAGTCTGCCTTCGGTCGAGACTCTCGGCTGCACGTCAGTCATTTGCTCGGACAAGACCGGCACGCTGACCACCAATCAGATGTCCGTCTGCCGCGTGCGTATATATGAACAGAATTCCATTACGCCGATTTTGCGACAAAGTCTGCGACATTGTCGGTGACAAAGTTGGCGGACTCTTCCCGTGTGTTGTCACCGACTAAATTCCATTAAAGCGACACAAACGGATTTGTCAGGGACTTTGTCACAACCATCTGTACTTTCCCCTGACATTTCTGTTTCATGGTTTGCGTCTGCGACTTTCACCGATATTTTCTCCGCTCGAGGGGAAGTTTCGGTGAAAGTTGGCGTAACGGTATTTGGGCTATATCAGACACGATATTCTCCATGCTCCTACTTCTTGTTGTCAAGTTGCCAATCATAGCCCACCATCGCTTCATTAGGCTATCACACGAAGATGTTCCAGTGGTTGGCATAAACTTTGTGGGTCAAAGTTGCGACTTTGAAATTTACTCTTGTTTTTCAACTGTTCATTATTTTTGGACATTTTTGCAGTTTTTACTACTTGCCAGAATAATTCACTCGACTTAAAATTTAATCACTTAGCAAATGTTACTTTCAAAAATAAACCACGGATAATTAAAATATTGGCGAAAGAATATCTCGTAGTAAACTAATGGTATACGATTAATTTGCATCGTTGCCAAAAACCTGAATAACTGACCAAAGGAACCTGGACGCAATCTGGAATATTTCTTATGCATTTGTTGTAGCAACGAAGTTAAAAACAGTTCTATTATTTCTGGTCCGCTTTGTATGTGTGTAATTACATTGTGTTAATTGCGATCCATGAATTTGTCTGGACAGATGTTTGTTTTCGACAAAGTGGGCGAGGGGCAGGTTTCCACTCATCAGTTCGAAATTACAGGATCAACGTACGCTCCGGAGGGCGAAGTGTAAGTGTAGTTCTATTTTTACAGTTGTCGAACATAATGTTTCGTTATTTGTAATAATTTTTGGGTATTTTAAGGCACGGTTTATCTCACTTTACGTAAGCCAAAACTTTGGTTTATACATAATAGACATTAGTGAGTAATCTGTGTATATTGTATAGATGAGCATCGATGTAGTTTACCAGACATATCGATATAGTACAATACTACAGTTTGAAGTTATGGTAAAACATATTGAGCAGTCGCCAGTCAACATAGTATAGAGCATGCGTATAATGTACTAGCAGTAAAAAGGCATTTTACGAGACCTCGGAAAGAATTGCAAAGCAATAGTGGGAAAGGGTTAAAAGAGGATTAAAGGAATCGGTAGCTTATCATGTAAAACCCATGTTAGCAAAGCCATATTGAATCGCACTTTTTTCACACAGTGTCACCTATTACCCAACATGAGCTTTGCCCAAGCTAAATAAATCGCTACTCGATTAACCTACCACGTACTGATGGAAGGCTGAGTTGACTTTGGTGGTTGGCTACATAATGATATGCTGTACCGGTTCGCAGACAGCTTCTGATTTAAATACTATAAACAATAATTACTCAACTGGGAGTCGCACCATCTGACTGTAATTTCGACATTTTACTTTTACGTTACAAAGTCACCTTGGGAAGTAAGTAGGCCTAATCATTATCAGCATCATCATCTTTGTTTGAATCAGACTACAAGGGTCAATTAAACAATACACAGTAAACATAAAAACAGACACAGAAAGAAACGAAAACACAGTACAATAAAACTAGAAGCTACAGATAAACGCACAAACACACGTAATGCCAAGTCAAGTAACTTAAAGTTCGGCATTTGAACATTTAAAAAAAACTTTTTTGCCCCGTGGCGGCAGCAACACAAAGCACACAATGCAAAAGCAAACACAAAGTAAGTAAGTAAGTAAGTAAGTAAATGATTTATAAAGCGCCAAAGTCTCAGAAAGAATCAGGGCGCATAGGATGATGGACGCTAGGTGGCAGAAAAGGCTGACTGA
>Ga0209671_1004440_pt1 | contig 13906 bp, 9 predicted proteins | sample WorMetHERISLAND2_2_FD_187401 | JGI IMG/M metagenome (GOLD analysis project Ga0209671, IMG submission 187401) | Marine gutless worms symbiont microbial communities from Max Planck institute for Marine Microbiology, Germany - Olavius geniculatus... | ecosystem: Host-associated > Annelida >... | reverse complement strand
GCTAAGCACTATGCACGTCAGATCAGATGAGCATCAGCTGTGGACAGAGATGACGTCCATTGTATTCAGAATGCAGAATGAACCAAAGTCCAAACTCAACATCTGCACAACAATACGTGAATAATAAGTTCCAGCGGACTCTTAGATCAACAATAAACTGATGTCATCTTCAAGTATAATGAGACCTGAGCTCTGTAATGATGATGCGATGTCCGCAAGTGCAACTAACGTTTTTATTCCTGCCACGTTTTTAAATGTTTTTCTTTGTTAAATTTTCACGTTGTTATTTAAAAAAACCTCGATTGGACATTCCATCAAGAACTTCAAAAAGCACTTTTAAAAGCACAGAAACAAATTAATAAGCCACAGACTCATACAGATGGTAGTTTACTTTAGTAAGTCTAGCAATACACGATCGAAGAACCACACAGTTGAACTGAAATTGAATACAGTTCTTTTTCCCTCTAGTTCCAGCTATTCTGCACCTACAGCATTTGGCATTAGGCAAGATGTTGAACAAATTAGACTAATGTTTTCTATTCAACGTTTATAAACGTTTTTTATTCTTACCACGTTAATACATTTTTAGCATTTTTAAAAATTTTTTCTGAAACGTTTTTTTTACATTTTTGGTGACGTTAGTATCTGACAGGAAACTAATTCAACAGCATAACAGGTCTTTGAGAAGAAGACTGCATACAGTTAGATGATAAGTTCTGCTAACCGACAATGTCAGTCAATAGTTAATAGTGGCGTCCATGTTGTTGTTGCCGCTGTGCTTGATTGAAGTACATTGTGTCCTAACAAAACAAACACATACACACATTTCACCAAACTTGTCTTCAGCCACAAATATGGCATAGTGCCAATGTACAGGGTGGTCCATGAAAAAAACGTGGCACTTTACTTATGTCCACATCTTTGCCAATTATCGACCAATTTTCAAAATTCTTTCACTGACACATTCTGCGGACAAATTGCAATAACGTGGTTATTATAAATCACACCACACCATAAATGCGTCTCTGCACTACCTTGTGAAATATAAATAAAATATGAATGTATAGCGATACTAGCAATTTTGGTAAATGTACAAAAAACACTTCAGGCCAACACTGCAGTTAATGGTCTGCACTCTATATGACACTAAACTGTGTTAGTCTAACACAGTTTAGTGTCGTATAGATCATTTACGCAATGTTGGTCTGACGTGTGTTTTTTCCATTTACCTAAATGTTCACCATCATTGTTAGTTTTTTCTTGCATGCCGAACTTGAAACCCAGAGTTCGACTCCCGCCCAGTGCACTGCCAGGTAACGACCTTGGGCAAGTTGTTCACACACACATGTGCCTCTGTCACCAAGCAGTATAATTTGGTACCGGCCTAAGTGCGGGGAAGGCAAATGGTAGTATGCATGGGAGAGGTCTGGCCTACCGCCCATGTAACTGAGTTGTGTTTGCACTCACTGCTGGCTCACTGAGCCGGGCTCAGGGCCTTAGAAACGGAGATGAGCGCCGACCCGCAGGTCGCAAAGCTGTGAGAGAGCGATGCTGACTTATTGGGGCAAGTTACGTTACATTTTTAGCAGCTACGGACATCACCCTCACATCATGCAAAGTTCTAAGCTTCAATCTGTTGCAGTTCCTGAAACATTAATTTATTTAACAACCACCCAGTACAGCCAAACACCCGATCACACAATCAGCTCAATTCAACAGCACAGAGCTTCAGCTGTGCTGCTGAACACATCAAAAGCCAATACTCATTATATTCTTCTACAAAGGCTAGAAGGTTTAATCCTACAACAGTGAGTCCCTTTGACTGATTTCATCCACTGACTGATCGATCAAAGCAATTCCTCTACTAAGGCAAGCTGAATTTTCTTTTTACCTGCAGTCAAACATTACAATTAATCATCAGCCATTGGGCTGTTCTGATTAGTTTTTATGCGCAACAGCATATAATAATCGAGGTGTCTGTCCATCCGTCTGTCTGTCCGTCCATCACACTCTTGATCTGTACCAAAATGGTGCAAGCTAAGATCACGAAATCATTACTGTGGGCTGCTCCAAGGACTCTAGATTTTTGCGACAAAATTTTGCATTCCTGAGTAAGAAGGTTCCCCTCGAATGAGGGCATCAAAAAGGGGTACCCCCTTAAAAAGATGTTATTTTGCCGCTATTGGCTCGTCTAGTGTGAAAACGGTTGCAGATAGGTACAGACATGTTGCATATCATAACAAGCACTGGTGACTGGCTTTTTAGATTTATCAACATCGATGACCGTGCATGACCTTGAACCCCCAAAAAGAAGTTTTTGGTGAATTTTTTTTGCAATTTCAGACTGCAACACACATTTAAAGAGTGAACTGTGCCGAAATAACTGGAGATAGACCAAGACAACCTGTGTATAAAATTTTCTGCATTAAACGCCAATTTCAGCAGTCCAAGTCGCAACTAACTCGGTTCAAAGAGGCCTGCGCAAGCAGGAGCCAAAGATGGCTACCCCCCTAAAAAGTGAGTATTTTACCGCTACTGGCTCGTTTAGCATGGAAACAATTGCAGATAGACACAGACATATTGCTTATCATAACAAGCACTAATGATGAGCTTTTTAATGGTGTCAATCGATGACCTCAAATGACCATAAACTCCCAAAATAGGAGGTTTGTGCTTTTTGCAATTTTCGACTTTGGCGCACACTTCAAGAGCGAATTGTGCTGACATGGCTGGAAAATAGGTCTGGACAACCTGCAAACAGCATTAGCTAAGGCTGTCATGTGTCTCATGAGCTTTGCTCAAATTACTTGTTATATTAAAGAAGTGGCAATTTTCATAACAACAGATATGGTACACTGTAAAAACTGCAGACAAATTTTGTTGCCAATTTGAACTAACAGTCTGCTATGCCAAAAAGTATGATTAGCGTCGGTGCAATTTATTTCTCTGTCAGACAAAAACTGCAATCTTGTGTTGATAAGCAGAATTTGGAAAGTGTTTACAATAAGTGGACAGAACAAACGTGTGTTTATGGGTCAGTCAAAAAGAAGCTAGCATAACAGAAAGAAAAGCTAGAAGCTGGGGTAACTTACAATCATGATCACCGAGCCAAGCAACACGGCTTTCATTCGTATGTCAAGATCCACTGGGACTAAGAAACAGAGCACACACATACACATAAAAACACAGAATCGTACACAGGGTGGTGCGCAAAAAAGTAGAAAATACATGTTTTATATAGACCGAGCAGCCAAACAGTTTGATCTTGACCACGGCAATGGCTGGTAATAATGCTGAACAATGTGTTCAACATTACCACCCATCACTGCAACGATTGAAACTGATCATTTCCAAAACTAAGTATTTTCTTGCGCAATTATGGCTGTTAATTTATAACTGAAATCGATGATCAATTAATAGTTAATTTTTCTGCAAAGGCTAAATGTCAAATTTTTTATTCGTTACTAGACTTCCATAGCACTACTTCTTACTTTGTCAGTGGCTTGCTGTCGTAACAGTTAGGATGTTGAACTTACAGTCTCTAGATCATGGTCTCGACCATGGATTTGAGGTTGGATCGCTATCAAGTAGTTACTACTTGGAGAGTGACTATTTGTGGACAGGCAATCCATCTTGATATATAGCCAACCAGCAAAATCAACTTAGCCTTCCATCCATATCGGGCAGGTAGATCAAGTACTGACCTGTCTGGCTGAGGTTAAGGCTGCGTTCACACAGACACAAGTATGAGTACGAGTACGTCCGGATGACTGCTTATGGGTCGTAGAAGCTTCACTCATACGAGTGAAACGTTCACGGTGACTTGTACAAGCACATAACTAAACACGTGTTGGCCATATTGAATTAAATCGAATCGAGGAAATGCTTCGCGAATAAACAACAATATTTCATCACATCGCTAATAATTTCACCAACCGCGCACCTCTAACAATGAAAAATTTTACAATGACATCAGTTCTGATGTCAAATATGTGCCACAGTATTTGTGCATCATATTATTGTTATTTACAGGTGGTTTACTTCGCACGGGTTGGATAAAAACACGACTTGCACAGAAACTACTTGTATGAGTGAAATTTACAGGTAACCTGTACTCATTTGTACGTGAACGGCCACCATTGAAATACACGCAAACTCGTGTTTGTTGGAACTCGCATACAAGCTACCCATAGAGTGTTGGACTCGTATTCGTGTTTATGTGAACGCAGCCTAAGGCAGGGCATGTTCATCTGCATCATAGCTCTAAGATAAGTCAACGTTAAAAGCCATGGGCAACATTTTCCAGTTTTTTCTTACTTGGATTCAGTGAGTGATACATGTAGTAACATGCAAAACATAGCAGCTATCATTTAATGCAGATTACTCTAATTTCATCACAATTCAGGTCATTGATTTCTGTAATGCTAAAACAGACAACAGTAACACATGGCACGTACAATTCAAGCCAAAGTTGTCGACGTTTGTGTACAACTCTTTGAACATTCCACCAAACTGTTTGGTGATCTTGCCCACCTGATGAGCGCCGTCAGCGGATAACACCTGCCGATGCATAACATTTACTGAAGCATCGACACTCGATATTATTACAACCAAAGATGTCATTTAAACTAAACAAACATGAACAAATTGAATAAAACTAAAAAATAGATTAAACAGTACAGCATTAATTAATTCCAAATACAGTGAGTGAGTAGGGTTTAACATCCCACCCAACGCAATATAGGTCATTTCGGGAACGGAATTCCAAATACAAAAGAATTTCATCTAAAAATATCGACGGATACCAGCCATATTACTATTAAAAGGCAACCCTTCATTCGTATCATGATGTTAATTTGGTGACTGCAAGACCAAGAAAGTTCTGCTCCAATAAATTTCAAAGTCTACTTTTAAGGGACCTGGCCTAAGTAGAGAAACTCCAAAAATTACTGGTTCACCAAAAGTAGATATAGGCAATAGTCTCAAAAGTTACACTAACAAACCTTCGGCTCAACGGAGTTTATGAGAAATAAAATGTGACATAAACCATTACTGTAAAACTGTGGAAGTATTTTTACAACTGCCGAACAAAGTATGCCAAATATATGCTCTGTAATAACAACATTACTAGCAGTGGCAGAAAATTGAAATAAGACGTTAGAGTCAGAAGACGAGACTAACGTTGAAGTCTGCAGTATATGCACCACAGCAGAGCGATTGGGGACAGTCCAGCAGAAACACGGTTTGCCTCTGGGCATCTTGAATCATATATTTCGGCTCCATACAGCTATATCTATACAAATCAATAATTACAAACGTCAGCATCATCATCATCATATGCTTTTTACCCTCAGCTTTTTACATCAGCTACTGCTGTAGTGCGTCTTAGCCATTGCAACTCTGTCTGTCAGTCCATCTGTCACACGGGTGGATCAGTCAAAAATGGTGCAAGCTAGGATCACCAAATTTTGCCATCAGCTGCCTGGAAGACTCTAGTTTCAGGAACCGTAAAGCTTTACCATAAATTCGAAGGGCATCACCCCGAATGAAGGTGCTAAATGAGAGGGCGTAGGAAAAATTTGTGATTTCCAGCCGACACGGCATTGGCAGAGCGAGACAGGTCATGCATATGTCTCGCTGTCGAAGGCACACAGTACAGCTTGCTTCCCCCAAAATGACCTTTTTGCAATAAGAATTCTGGCATTTTACAACACACTACTACAACAGCCAAGACATTTACATGTTGCCTAAATGTTATCTGAGGCCATATACAGAATGTCAGAATTTTTATGAGAGTAAAGTACATGTGTTGCAAATAACTAGTTAAAGACTATGAATTGTATCCAACTGGTTATGACAATAATGCCGACATCGAGTAATTTTGGCTTTGGAATTCTCATTAAACAGTTGCTGTGTGCACATGTGACATGGTTTTTATCAGTCAATGACTGAAAATAAACTGAAAATGAAATGAAAATAAAAAAGATTATATCTCAATATTCACTCAAACTCAGCTTTTCACACATTGCAGCCACAGGCTTATGGACAGAAAGACTGTGCCTGCTATGTGTGAAAACAGACAAAAAGGCTCACAAAAAATAACAAAAATTAATTCCAGTATAAGCAGTCCACAGTCAAGTCAACTTAGCACTTAGTGAATCTGTGACAATAGCACATATTTTACAAAATATTTAGTTAAAAACAGCAGAATTACACAGTAAATTATAGACATTCACTGTTGTGAAAGTACAACATATGGTGAAAACTTGAACTAACTGTTGAACGGCATAGCCGATGACTTGACCAAGTGGAGCTTCGAAACTGAACACAGCTGAGAGGTCATTGCCGGCACAACAATCAACTCCAACACAGCAGCCCGAGTTAGCACTAATGCGCATCACTTCCTACACATGCATATAAACACCATGTCCTAGAAAAAAGCAAAGCACATTTATTTCAGTGATAACATTTGGCAAATATAGACCGACTATTGAATATTAAATTCTCCACTGCTACATTCACAGACTTCATGAGTTCAGCCTATAGACGTCATGAATATTAATTGCCTAGCATAGAATGATGATGTCGTCGGCTAGGCCATCAATATTCATGATCTATATGGGCTAGGGTCATGACGTCATGGCGGGCACTGATAGATTAGAATATTTCGCATAACACAACGTAATGGCGCATTTCGTTTGAAATCACGAATTAATTTCATATATTTATGAAGCTCGAATCGACATATTATATATGCGCGATTAAATGTCTAATTTAAATCTACAGAAATTGTGTGAGTGAGTTTGACCGTGGCCATGGATCTCTAAATTCTTCACTGCTACATTCACAGACAAACTGCAGAACAAAACGGAATAAATCTGACAACCGTAGCGTAACACAATGCAACTGAATGTGCACTTTATTTAAAGTCCAAGTTGCATCAGTTTACATAACTGTTATAAAACACTAATGGGCTTAATCGAATGTTAATTTGTCAATATTAATTAATCCTCCTCTTGCCAGTGTCATCTTTATACTGTAAAAATAAAGTTTAATGTAGATAAATGTGACAGAACTGTGACATCACAAACAACCATTAGCGTCAGTGTAGCGTTTGACAGAATTTAAACGTTAGCAGCATCGATGGAGCATGGTACCGAGCGAAAAGACTTCACTTGCATTTCAAGAAGTCGCTGTCATACCAAAAGTAGGCCGATGGTATGCCCTTTCTGTTGCACCAACCGCCGACAAATTCCAACATTCACTTCCGGAATGCAAGTGAGTTCCCTCTCTGAGCATGCGCTGCCTCGATGCTACGGCCAGCTCATGGCATGTTAACTTTCTCGCACGTTGCAATACACACTATAAACAAAGCGTTGTTCATGACATCATTCTGTTCGCACATTATTTTTTTTATTAAAATTGATGTAAAACGATGTTTTTATTTCAACTGATCAGCGTATTATTAATTAGCATTACATTCTACACATATTTAGCCAATATCGTTTTTTTGTGCAACTTGGCCTTTAAATTTTCTAGCAAGAGCTATTAGTGCTGCAGACACAAATGTATATGCAGACTGGGATAAATGGCATATCATGCATTAGCCATCTGCACGTAGCATGTCTGTCTCTCTGACAGTCTGTCCGTCAGTCAGTCTGTCGGTCTTACCTTGTTTACACGATGAAGCAAACATGAAGCAAACTTACAGCACACATTGTGCACGTGTATTTTAAATACGTTTGGTTCACCGTGTAAACGGGGTATCTGTGTGCCTGTCTGCTACCTGTCCAGAGTTGTTGATAACATGTGCAATCATGCCACGTGTTGGATTGCAGGCGGGATACTGCAACTCTGCACAGACACAGATAGACACACACACAGACATATAGATACACACACAAAGAGAGAGACAGATGCCTACAGAGCCTCACAGACAGACAGTGACATACAGCGAAACAGCTGGCATGTACCACGGACATCTAACAATAACCGACAGCACCTATTCACACTAAACAAATCCGAAATATTAAAGTATTAAGTACGAAAATTTTCTACTTACTATCGCTTTGATATTCAATGCTTATTTCAGTTTCAGTCTTCAGTTTCATTTTTGTTTAATCCTATGATATTATGTTTATATTTAGAGCAGTCGGAGTGTTAATTTTTTAAACATGTTAATTTTTTAATGCATGCATTAATGCATTAATAACACATCATTAATACTGCTGATATTGTTGGTGGACTACATCAACAGCATGAGTAGAATGAAGCCCACAAGTCATGCCTGTGTTGCAAGACCGTGACAGTAGTGATGGAACAGCAACAAAACAATTTCTAATTACTTGAACATTATTTGGTCATCAAATAACCATGGTTTAATGGAATATTGAAACTCCTGTTTCACAGAATTTAGTAAATTTTTGTATGTGTGTTAATTTTTTCAATGCGTATTAATTAAATAACGCATTAAGTTAACATGCTAATTTGACAGCCGTATTTATATTCAGTGTTAGTGACTGCAATTCCAAGATCATGAATCCCGGGACCCTGGCCATTTTCACCAATACTGAATCCCAATATTGGCTGTGTCCCAATCCAGATTTTGGGATTATAAAAATTTGTCAAAATAGTACTTTTTCAAGTGCTAAAGGATACAAATAACAATTCCAGCCACCTAATGAATAAAATATTCTATGTGCGCTAAGTCCCAATCCTTGCGGTCCACCGCAAGTTGTATTTTGACAGTCACTGTCGTTCCCATTCCCTAGCAGTTCACAATTTCAAATATACCTTCTGCACAGACCTATGCATGAAATAAGTCTATTACAAATACTAAAATAACGACCACTTTGTAAGCCTCATCCCGAAAACGGAATCCTGGGATTACAAAGGATTTAATCCTAGATCCTGGAATTGAGAATTTAATCCCGGGATTGCAATCACCATTTTTACATACCTGCAGCGATAAAATAGACCTGCTGTCCGAGGGTGTTTTTGACCTGGTATTTGTTACTCATCTCCCAACCAGTCAGCACTAACAACAACAGACAGTTGCTACAGTCAGCGCAACAACTGCCAGTTGGCAGGAACAACTGCAAAAATTATTAAGTGATCAGTAAAAACATGCAGCATATGGCCACCTCACCAACAGGTCAGCTCAATACACAAAGAATTATCAGTGGCTTATTATTACTGCTGGTATGCTTCGAAAATGCATTACTTCTGTCAAGTTGTTTAATCTTCACTGAATCCAGCATTTAGACGTATTTGCAAAGTCACATAGCATAAATTGACAGTAACGTAACCAGGATCTAGTTGTAGTGGGGGCATTTGAGTTTTTTTGCATAAAAATGACACGTTTTGGTACATTTTTTGGCACTATTTTTGAGTAACTAAGTAAACGGGAGGAGTTATTCACATATGTCTCTGTCACCAAGCAGTCTAATAATTTTGCTTATAACTAGAACTGTTAAAGCGTTAATTTATTTAACATATGCATTAACGTGTTAATAATGCATAATATTGCTGGTACTGTACAGTGACTGGAATGATGACCAACAAACTCGTGGCCGTGTTGCAGGACCATGACAGTAATGATGGAATGGTAACAAAACAATTTTAATCACCTGAATATAACTAGAATATTTTATTCAATCATCAAATAACTGCAGCATAATGGAATATTGGTACTCCTGCTTCACAGAATTGAGTAAATTTTCATTAATTACATACACTCTTTTAGCGCATGTTAAAGAAATTAATGCGCATTAATTCTTTAATGCATTAAGTTAATGCATTAATCTGCCAGCTCTACTTATAACATTACAACTCCAGTATGTCAAAAGACTTTTTTGACATATGATCGGTGGTTACATCCTGAAAATGAAAAAAAGCACTACCTTCTATGGCCCACAGTGTCCACCGGAAATTGACATAAATACTACACAAGTCTGAGAAAGAGTGCACATGTCAAGACAAAAACTCACACTCAAAGATCTGAATCTGCTGGTGAACAAGTAGCTGGTCAATCTGAGCGAGATATTCTAGACCAGGAGGAACTCCAGAGATGGCTTCAGGTGCCGGCATGAACTGGACTGGAGCAGGAGGCTGTCCTACAACAGCACAATTACATATGTTGCAGTAGTGACCTTCAAGGTCATCCAAGGTCAATGATTTTCAATTTTCATGTCATTTGAAAGATAATACGTGACTTCCTATTAGTGCTCAATAGCAACCTAGGCTCCATCTTGAAACATCTATTTACAACAAGCGGACAGTTCGCTACGTTTCCTGTCCCACTTCTGCTTGATCTTTGCCATATTATTGACCTGCAGCCTCCATTTTCGGCCCTTTGGGCCTCATCTCGGCCTGTGGCCTTAATACACAGCGCTGCAGCATAGCACAGCATTGCATTCAGGGCTTGCCATTTGAAAATGGGGGGGGGTTAAAAATCAATCGTGCCGTGCAAGGTAGGTGATTGATAGGCGATCGATTATGACAGGACTTGAATATCACTGCAAACGATAAGACTGAGGCCCACTTACGTCACGCATCACGCTTATTGGTCGCTTACACCAATTCACATGATTCAGGGCTTATTTTATACATCCCCGCAGAAAATAACACCAACTTCCCTAAAGGCAATAATGTTAAAACAAAACCAAATTTACTTAGCAAAAGCCAGCATCGCATATGCATTTTCACCCTAGCAGTTATATAGCACCCTGTCTTTCAGTGGTTGAAAATTGGGGAAGAGTAAATTAAAGCAAAGAGGCTCAAGGCTCGGTGATGGCAGTGAGTAATAGATTTATAGGGACTTCCAATAGGCTTTGTATCTAACTGCAATGCTAGCTAAACTGAGATGTCAGTCATTTTAGTTCAGTTCAGTTCTGTCGCTATGTAGGCGTTTTATGATGCATCTTCCATAACAGGGTGGGTAGTAACAAATTATTAGGCTTAGTTCAGAAATGCTATTTATATTACCACTTGTCCTGAAGTTTGCTTCTTAACTTAAGCTACTTTATGATGCATGAGAAATTGAGAATAAGTGATCGCAAATTCACGCCGCTACGGTGACCGAAAATCACTCAACACGACAGCGAGTAGGTGATCGAAAAATCGATCGCCTGGCAGACATTTAGGCCATCGATTTAAGCGATCGACCAATCGATCTCAAATGGCAAGCCCTGGTTGCACTACGCTACAGCGTCTATAATAATGCTGATTATTGTCACCACGGTGACGACGTCTATATGACGTCACAGCTCTGCTGCGGCTTAAAAGGTGTGGCTGCAAAATTTTAGAAAAAGTGAAATTTACCGAAAGGTACAACACCTCAGTGACATCTCACCTAGCCCATGTGTACGCCACATACGACACGGGTCTGCAAGCAAAATTTTGCCGACATACATTGTGCCATTACAAAGTTATTGCCGATGGTAACTCTCCAATATAGTATAGATGGCATGTAATAACCTTCAAGGTCATCCAAAATTGATTATTTCTATCTCATCTGAAAGGGTGTATGTCACTTCCTATTAGTGATTGATAGTAACCTTCACCCTATCTCTCTCAGTTTCCCAGATATGGCCAGTTTTCCATTAAATTTCCTACCCCCTTCATTTAACCCCAAATATGAAAATTTTTCCCCTGAAATTTTGCATGCCTCAGTTTAAAACCCATGGCTAATTATTCATGTAAAAAGTTTTCCCCTAAGACCTAATGCTTAGTCACAATACATCCATTACAGATGACTACAACAGACAAATGGACAGACGGATGGACGACAACCATACCAATAGCTTGACTGTTACTTAAGTATGGTCAGCTAAGAAACCAGACCAACATTATTTCATCCAACATCAAAGCACCACGTTGCCCTACTTCTAACTGTTATCATACTCATTATCACTAACACTATCATTATTATAACAACAAATACAGCAACTGACCACCAGGATATCCATACGGCGCCACTGGCTGACCAGGAGCAGGATAGCCACCAGGCTGAGGATAAAATCCAGGTTGACCACCAGGAGCTGGATAGACTGGCTGAACACTGGCCGGTGCTGCATAGCCTGGTTGACCACCGGGTGATGGGTAACCAGGTTGACTAGGCAGTGGATAGCCTGGTTGAGCAGCTGGTGGCCCTGGTTGGCCTGGTTGGTCACCTGATTGAGCATAACCAGTCCCAGGCTGACCAGCCGGTGCTGGATAGCCTGGCTGACTACCAGATGGTGGGTGGCCGGGTTCACCAGCAGTTGCTGGGTGGCCGGGATATCCCAGCTGAGGTTGAGGCTGCATCACAGGCGGAGCTTCTTGCCCAGTCGCTTGCACGGTCTCACCTACCAACAACAAACTCTACACTGACCTTTAAAATATACTTCTTAAGTTCTTACACTGAACAGCAACCCAACTACATAAACGTCCATCACCAACCGATAACAATTATGATCATGCATACAGTTACAGTAATGAGGTGTTTACACGATCCAGCAAATGTCCAGCAAACTTCCAGCGAATGTATTCAAAATACACGTGCTAATGCTAAACGTTTGCTGGATCGTGTAAACACCCTATAAGTTGGAGTATCAAGCCTTGATTAGGGTCACTGCAAACTAGAATTTGCGATGCCGACAGAAAAGCAACTTCTATGACTAGTTTTCTAGCTGTGCAGTGGAAAACAGAAGGTAAAATATGCAGCAGTAATGACTCAGAATAACAAGTTCTTCGGATTCACCAAACGCAACAATGCCTCTAACACTAACAACATTAGTAGTAAGTCAAACACCTTTGTCGCAAATTGGCCATTCACCTGCTACATAATCACACCGAGTTTCATTTAACATCTTGTTTGGTGGTTTGGCATAGCGGTAACGCATTTCATCCGACCAATGAAGTTACTCTTCGCCAGGCCGGGTTAGTACTGTGATGGATGACTGCCTGCCAGTAGGTAAACCATCTCAGTATATAACCAGCCACCTAGGTCAACTCAGCCTTCCATCCCTCTGGGGTAGGTAAATCGAGTACCAGCCTATCTGGCTAAGATTAAGGAGGGACACATTCAGGTATATCGGGTAGTAGGTAGCACTGTGATCCCATATAGCAGGTGACGCTCCCTAGCTCTGAGATGGGTTTCCCATTAAAAGCTACATCACCACCTTTTAAACCATCTTTTTAACATCTACGTACTACAACGAAAAGCTTGTTCACACTTAGTTGCAAATTCCTCGAAGCATAACAAAGTTTCCTTCATCTGGCTGAAGCTCCATGGAGAACATTGTAAACTGTGGAATCATGCTTGCATATCAATAACTTGGCTAACCTTGTACATTGTATGCATATGACTGATCAGACTGCATTGTTCTATTTCATTTGTTGAGAGCGACAATAGCTGCATATGCACATAAGCACACACATATACATGATAGCTGCATTTAGGAAAAGTAAAATGCAGTGATACTGGCATATGCATAATTTTGCGCATTAAAACCAAATCCATGAGTAAGTTCAACAAGTAATTTGAGCAAAGCTCATGAGATGCGCAAAAGCCTATAGCAGTTCCTGTTCGCAGGTAATCGTAGTCTATCTCCATCCATTTCGTCGCAATTCACTCTTTTGCAGCCAAAAATCGCCAAAAAATCAATATTTTTAGGGTTCAAGGTCGTTCAAGGTCGTTCAAGGTCATCGATGTTAATAAATCCAAAAAGCCTGTCACCAGTGCTTGTTATGATAAGCAGCATGTACGTACTTATCTGCCACCATTTTTACACTACACGAGAAAATTGCGGTAAAATAACCACTTTTTAGGAGGGTAGCTGTCTTTGACGCCCACCTGCGCCGGCCTCCTTGAACCTAGGGGGTCGGGACTTGGACAGCTAAAATCCACGTTGAATGCTGAAAA
>Ga0209671_1004437_pt1 | contig 13913 bp, 9 predicted proteins | sample WorMetHERISLAND2_2_FD_187401 | JGI IMG/M metagenome (GOLD analysis project Ga0209671, IMG submission 187401) | Marine gutless worms symbiont microbial communities from Max Planck institute for Marine Microbiology, Germany - Olavius geniculatus... | ecosystem: Host-associated > Annelida >... | reverse complement strand
AGTTATTAATATCAGAGATGGGTCTTTTCATCGGCAGCTGATGCCGCTTGACCCTGGGGCGGATCCGGTCTTCTGGTGAAGCCTCGTCCGGTGAGATTTCCGGTGAGACAAGTACAAGTACAAGTTTAAGAAACGTCTAAAACCTTGCAGCCCCAAAACATGTCACGTGATCGCGCAATGTAGCTTGGGATATCTCAATGGTGTTTGTTTGTTTTGTCAGCTGACTGTAATTTACCTTATAGAAGGTATTAAAGCGGTAGATCTGAGGTATCTGTTTTTGCTGTCTTTTTTTGTATTGTATTGATATCAAACTTAGTGCTGTCAGTTACCAAATATAGCAGGAACAAGGGTGCTACTGGAGTCAGACCAGATCAAAACATCCGTGACAAAAATGGCTATGACGTTTGACACGGACGCTACAATACTTATACCAAGTGTCTAGAGAGCCGACAGTCGGTCCTCTAGGCTGCGTACTAGAGGGCCGACAGTCGGCCCTCGTACTAGAGGGCCGACAGCAGGAGGGACCAGCATTAAGCATAGATTAGAAAGGTGGCGCTAGAGTTTAGGGTTAGTGTTTACCTTATGATAGATTACGGTTTGAGACTAGGGTTAGGGTTAGGATTAGTGTTAGAGTTGTGGTTAGGGTTAGTTATTGCAGCTTTTTCAGTTTTGTTAGGTATTTAATTTTTAGCGTGCAAATTTAAGGATATTTCATACAATTATGTAGCCACAGATGTATACTCAAATTAAGGTTGCAAAATTGGTTATGAATTCAAGTCTAGTGCTTCCAGGCTTGACTGGCCGACTGGTATGAAGGCGTGATACCTTGGCATTGTACCTTGCTAAGGTTGATCTCATCAGTGGCTAGCTGCCGTGAGGGCGTCTGTCTGCAGCAGTATGATGGTTCTCATACTGCCAACCCATCATACTGCCTGCTGTAGGCAGTCTCTTATGATGGTGTATGGTTGACTGTCGGCCCTCTAGTACGCAGCCTAGAGGGCTGACTGTCGGCTCTCTAGACACGGCGATACTTATATTTATAACTGCCTAATTATAACATTAATGTTTATCAGTAACATATTCTACTAAACTAAGCTATGTGTACAGTTTGGCGTTGAATAAGTCAGTTTTGCAGCTGCACCTAGTATATGCTGTTGGTAAAAGAAAAAGCTATAAATCAAGATGCTAGAGCTTAATTACTTTAATTTTTCATAGAACAACTGTTAAATTGGTCTTTCTCTAACACAAATTTCATTTTTCTTATTGAGTTTGATAGCATATATATTGACTCTGTGGGAATAATGATGTAGATATGCTTGTCTTAGTGCAGATTTGCATCTAACACGGTAGCATCATGAAGATTCCACCTCTGAAAGAGATGGAGCCGTTGCCGCCGGTGCCTGAGTTGCCTACGTGTAGTCACATTGAAGCTGCAGCAGAGGGACCTGATGACATCTGTGAAATATCCTCTGACTCTGATGCTGATGACGGCGAAGATGGTTTACCAGAAGGTGCTTCTGTAGCGTCAGCAGAAGCTGGTTATTTTCTCGATATAGACCCTTCAAAGGTTTGTAGCAGGGATGTTGTTTAGATGGGTGGCACTGAATACCGAAAACCTCCAAAAACAACACGTTGTTTTGGTAGCTTTTGGTAGCCATGAGTTCCAAAAATACCTTAATATCAAACTACCAACAAAATCTTGTTTTTGGTAGTTCTTATTAAGTTTTCAGTTGTTTTTGTTGTTTTTGGTTAATAGTGCCACCATACATGGGTCATCATTTTGTTCGTGAGTTTGTAACTCAATTGTTTCTATATTCTGTTCGTTGGTAACATAGTTGAACCAAATACCAGTGCTAAGATTAGTGTTCATTTTATCTCACGGGTACTTTTTGTCAATGATGAATTGTGAATGTGATTATTGGTGTTTAGGTTAATGTCGCAACGTGTTATCTGCCGTGAATTTTCACAGAAGCTAGCGTGGAATGGTTATCTGCATTAAAAATTTACAGAAAATAAATATTATTATCTGCTGCTTAGTACAGTATTATCAGATTATGCGGGCAATAATAGCATATTATCAACTGCTGTAGCCTGTAGTGTAGGCATATGTAACTGACCACATCACTGGTAAGCGACCATGAGTTTTCAGCTAAAAATGTCTCAAAGCGTGACCGTGATCTTATATTTCTATAATGTAAGTCTATAAACTGTACGCAATGATTCTGTCTATATTTTTGCCCCACATTGACCAATTTGCAAAATTCTTTCACTGCCAAACTTGCTCTCACGGCGGACAATTTGCAACAAAACAGCATTAAAATTCCCACCTGGTTTAAACTAACTAACAGACAGACAAACAGATGCATCAGCATAGCTGTAACATGTCAATAATTAATTGTGTGTTTAATCGTTTATTTCCTTAGCTTTAATGCATATGTTTCAGTACATAAATTTTCACGACATGTAGCCATAAAGCGAAAAGGTGCTTCCGTGAAAATTCACGGAAAATAAGTAGTTGATTATCGCTATCTGCTGTGAATTTTCACGGCAGATATAATCTTCAATTAATGTCCATGAACTGCTGTGCATTTAACAATTAGGCTAGCTGTCATGTATGTGACATTACATTTGCTTTGATATCTGCAAGGTAATTAATTCTCCTGATCAGGATGTAGGTGAACTGTCAATGTGTAGATGTGTATTAGTTAAAATTTACTTCAGAATTCCTTTTGCCATTGGTTTGTTCCTACCATTATTGTGCGTGAATAAAGATTTTATCATGTAATAGGATTTCTGTTGTAGGTGTTAAGACAGTTAGTGCATCTTATTTTTGTTTATGTATGCCTTCAAACTGTGTTTGCTTTTAACATGCTTTCTTGTCATAAATTAACCCAGGTTGGGCTCGATTTCAAAGAGGATTATTATGGCTAGATTTTACAGACTGGATCATTTTTTCTATTGTGCAACCATCAGTGTCATATAGTCTTCTTCATCTTTCTTTCTTTTCCATCAGAATGATGATGAGGCTGCTATTAGACATCTCCATTTGACTCTGTCTTGCACCATGGTAATCGCTTCGTCAAATTGTATGTTCCTCGTGTCTGACTTACTTTATATTTACCTCCACCAAGGAGGTAATGTTTTTGCCAGACTTTGTTTGTCTGTCTGTGTGTCAGCAAGATAACTCCAAAAGTTATGGACGGATCTTTCTAAAATTTTCTGGGAATATCAGGAATGGCAAAAACTACCAGTGATTCAATTTTGGCGGTGATCCGGAAGGAATCCTGGATTCTGGATCACTTTGAAATTTTCGTTAACATTGCTTTCAATGGGGCATAAGGGAAACCGCTGCCAAACCGAATATGGTACTGCCACCTGGTGAACAACATGGCATTGGCAGAGGTCTGCGGTCTCTGACTGCTTTCTAGTTTCTGTCTGTTTTTTGGTTTTTTTCGTTTGATTCTTCAGCCCAATTATGGAACAATGCATCACATTTACAGGCAGACAATGCATCACATTTACAGGCAGCTGTTCACTGTCCATCCTTGAAACATGCTCAAACCATGTTAATAATAATCTGACTTGTAAGGCGCCAGTATGTGCTAAAAAAGACTTCAGTGGCGAAATGTTAGTCTTTGTTGCGCTATTCTGTCATAGTACTGGTAGCCAACTATACACTGTTCGTTATGGTCATATATATACCGATATAGATGGGATTTGTGTGACTTTGTCATTTCAGGGTGAACCTAAACCATCCACATCTCGCCAGAGCCCACGGAATTCCGACTCGAGTCGACTGGACTTTTTTTCCATGCCGTCGAGAGCTTTTGAGAAGGCTGAAGAGCTTGCGAGACGTGTATGGGCGGCCGGCTGGATGGTTGTTCACCACAATCATTTGCCAAAGTGGCTACGAGACAACGACTTTCTGGTGAAAGGTCACCGGCCACCGATGAACTCCTACTGGAAATGCTTCAAGTCTGTGTTTCGTGTACATACGGAGACCGGCAATATATGGACCCATCTACTTGGTATGAAAAATATATTGTGTGAGTGACTGTTAGAGGTCATTTAAAGGTCATCTGAATGATAATAATAATAGTACCAATGTCTATGGTGCTGTCATCATGGTACAACCATTACGAGAATTCACGTGGTTCATTTGACTGAATGTAGCACAAGCGCCAGGTGGCTGCTGACCTTTGGACCAAACCCATCATCTTCAGCCAATAGATCCGCCGGTAGGCAGCTACAGAAACTACATTCACCGTCGCCATTTATTATTACTCAGCTAGACAGCTGATACTCATTTTACCGTCCCACACAGCGTAGAAGGCTGAGTCAACCTAGCTGGCAGGATTTGCACCGAGATGGTTTACCTGCCCGCAGGCAGTCACTAACCGGGCCCGGCGTAGAGTAACTTTGTTTCATCCGAGACGCATTACCAACTGCGCCATGCCACCAACCAATAATGTCACAAAATAGAGTGATCTGCTAAAAATGTTTAGTGTCGATTCTTACTGAAATTTTTTCAAAGGAAGGGGCCATGGCAGCATATGTTTTATGTTCTTAGTCACTGTTTTGCAAGCTTTCTCAAAAATTTGTCAATTTCAAATTTGATGGAATTTGTTGAATTGGTGCTGCAGGTCGGCTTAATGTTGGTCATTCAGATAAATGAATTTTCGCGAAGATTTTTTATTCAATATAGATATCTTTATATAATAGATGGCTAAAAATAAAACGCAGCGTTTAGTGGAAGTACGAAAACTTACTGATATCAAGTCACAAAAGTGTTTGCAGTTAATACTTAGTAAGGATCGGGACCAATGACTTGTACTGATTTTTTTTATGTATTAACATTTTTGGAGATATTGCTGCTGTTTATTTATCTAATATCACCGGTGACCATATTCTTTATCATGATTATTTATCTGTTAAATCTAGATTTTAATAGCATTAGTGTGAAATGTGAAATTATGTTGTAGGGTCAATTGCATTCACAGCTATTGCTATCTACTTTGTCTCGCGTCCTTCGTTCTCCATCCAGTGGCAAGAAAAAGCCGTCTTCTCTGCGTTCTTCGTTGGCGCTGTTCTCTGCTTGACGTTCTCTTGGATGTTTCACACCGTCTTCTGCCATTCAGAGCGAGTCGGACGATTTTTCAACAAGTATGCCAACCATGTTGTTGATGTGTGAAATTTTGTACCGGCATTTATTAGTTTGATCCAATAATAACTAATTACAGTGGTACAACTGTTCACATTTTCAATTCCATATTATGGTGCTGTATGAAAAAAAAAATCCTGTCAACAATTTAACAATCTTGGCTAGAATATTGACTGCTCTTTTTATATTACTTGTGATTTTCATTTACTGGGCATTTGTCCTGAAGTGCCTGTCACAAGGTTTCGGTGAGTCTTTGCTTCTACACCGTGAGCCATAAAGAACGTGCCACTTTACTTCTGTCCATATCTTCGCCAATTATTGACTGATTCTCACAATTTTTTACTGGCACACTTGGCAGACAATTTGCAATAATGGGATTATTATATATCCCACCTCATGGTAAATGCATTTCTACACTACCATGTTAAATGAAAATGTAAGCAAAAACTGATGACAACAAAAATTTAGGTAAATGAAAAAAACCCTTCAGACCAACATTTTGATGAATGATCTGTATGACACTAGACTGTGTTAGACCCACAAAGTTTAGTGTCATACAGAACATTCACTGCAATGTTGATGTGAAGTGTTTTTTTCAATTTCACCAAAATGTTTTTTTGTTATTAAATTGTTATGTATGCATATTTCATTGATGTTTCGCAAGGTAGTGTAGATATGCATTTATGGTGTGATGGGATATGTAATCATCACATTATCGCAAATTGTCTGCAGAGTGTGCCAGTAAAAAATTGTGAGAATCAGTCAATAATTGGCGAAGATATGGACAGAAGTAAAGTGGCACGTTCTTTATGGCCCACCCTGTAGAATTGTCAGAGTTTTTGCATGTCAGATATCTTTCCTTTTGCTAGTTTTTAGAACACATTTAGTGTATTTATAAAAATTAATTGGCTGTTGCACAACTGATCGTGGTTCACTAAAACATCAGTTTTAATTCTACTTTGTGATTGGTATTTGTTATAGTTTTTGGTTTTATTGCCAAATTGATAGATAAGCCATTGAATAAAAAGGATTTACGAATTAGCAAAGCATTTGCAGTGTTGTAGTATAAAGAGAATTTACAGATTAGTTTAGCATCTAATCTGTTATTGTTTGACTGCATTTGTAGACTTGACTACTGTGGTATAGCATTGCTCACAATGGGCTCATTTGTGCCGTGGCTCTACTACAGTTTCTACTGTCGACTGGCACCAAAGCTGGTCTACTTCATCGCAATATTTATCCTTGGCACATTCTGCATCGTCGTCTCCATGTTTGACAAGTTTGCAGAGCCGAGATTTCGCCCTCTCCGTGCAGGTATTTAGTATGCAGTGATTTAAACAAGACCTTCTTTCAAGACCACGACTTTTTTGTCTTCAAGGTTTCTTGAGACGAAAGACCTTGGTTGTTTGTTAACTGAGCAAACAAGTAATTTGAGCAAACCTCACGTGACACGCGATAGCAGCGGTCCTACCACTTTAGCAATCAGTGTAGGCCTACAGCAATAAGATATTAATGCATCTTGAAAGAGTACTTAAATTTGAAGCCTCCGTATGGAAGACTCCTTGAATTTAAGAGATCGAAACTTAGAGTGTTCTTAAAAATGTACGTTCTATGCTAAAAATGTCATACACAGGTTGTCCAGGTCCATCTCCAGCCATTTCGGTGCAATTCACTTTTAAAGTGTGTGTCGCAGCCAGAAATCGCAAGGAAATTTACTAATACCCCTATTTTGGGAATTCAGGGTCATTCAAGATCATCGACGTAGACACCAATAAAAAGCTTGTCACTGTTACTGGTTATGATAAGCAGCATGTCTGTGCCTATCTGCAATCGTTTTCTTGCTACGTGAGATAATTGCGGTAAAATAACCACTTTTTAGGGGGGTAGCCGTATTTGACGCCCGCCTGCACCGGACTTTTTAAACCTAGATGGTCGGGACTTGGACTGCTAAAATCTGCGTTTAATGCTAAAAATTTCATATGCAGGTTGTCTTGGTCTATCTCCAGCCATTTTGTTGCAATTCAGTGTTGAAATGTGCACTGCATCCAAAAATTGTGAAAAATTCACTAAAACCCCTTTTTGGGGTTCAAGGTCGTTCAGCATCATTGATGTTGATAAATCTAAAAAGCCCATCACCAATGCTTGTTATAATAATAAGCAGCATGTCTGTACCTATCTGCAACCGTTTTCACACTATATGAGCCAATAACTGCAAAATAACATCTTTTGAAGGGGGTACCCTTTATGACGCCCTCGTTCGAGGGGACCCTGCACCTACGGGCACGAAATTTTGTCACGATAAACTAGAGTCCTTGGGGCAGCGCATGGTAAAGGTTTTGTGATTTTAGCTTGCACCATTTTGACACAATACAGCGGTGTGACAGACGGACAGACGCCCAGGCCATGGCTAAGACGCCCGAAGCATTCTGCTATCGTGCGTAAAAATGGATGCTTTTTTACTAAAAATGGATGCTTTGCTCTAGTAGTCCTTTATTTATACTTGGTACTGTTTGGTAGTGAGAAACATATGATAAATCTGTGGCAAAATGCTGAAAATGCTTGGGCACTCAGTGGTACATTTGGTGATACGTTTTCCGACTGCTGTTCTGCATGTTTTCTATGGCCTGGGCAAGTATTGCCACATGTTCTGATACTGCCAGTACTTTTAGAGACCAACCTAACCTAACCCTGCATTAATCACTTAACTGCCATGGCGTGCCACACATTTATTGTGTGCTTCTCACTAGTTAGATCAGTGAGTTTCGGAAACAAAAAGCTGCATGTCTGTCTTTGTGCAGTTTACAGAGCACTTACTGGCAGACACTAGGTGCGATACATTTGGCATCGTCATTTTCGGCATTGGAATTATTGTTGTAGTTATAGTAGTAGCGTGCATTGACTGACCCAGTCGTCGTTTTGCATGCAAAGGTCTCTGTCTTCACCATGTTGATGAAGCTTTTGCCTGCAGTGTTGGCGTAGATGACACCTCAGTTTTGAGAGTGGTCTGACTTAGGTCTTGAGCAGAACAAGCAAAATGCATGAGCTGTTTAGTTTGGATTACCATTCTGAAGTGATTTACTATTCATTCCTGAACATTGACAGCCTCAGGTTTAGTAAATGGACCCTGTCTTAGGCTGCATCTACGTAGACACGAGTACGAGTCTGGCACTGTCCGGGTGCCTATCGTGTATTTCAATGACGCTACAGCGGTCGTTCACATACATACGAGTATGGGTTATCTGTAAATTTCACTCGTACAAGTAGTTTCTGTGCATGTCATGTTTTTATCCAACCCATGCGAAGTAAACTACTCGTAATTAGCATTAATGCAATTTATAAAAGCAATGGCACACATTTGATGTCAGAACTGACGTCATCGTAAAACTGACCATCGTTGGAGATGTGCAGTTAGTAAAAATAATGACTTTGTAGTGGAATATCGTTATTTTAATCGCGAAGCATTTTCTCGATTTGATTTCATTTAATATGGCCAACAGGCGTTGAGTTGTTTTTGTACAAGTAACCGTCAACGCTCTACTCGTACGAATGAAGCTTCGACGAGCCACGCCATTGAAATACACGGATGCCCAGACAGCACTGGACTCTTATTTGTGTTTATGTGAATGCAGCCTTAACCAGTGGTTGGTGGTAATGAATTTCAGTAACAAAGCCATTGACATTTGCCGTTGGGAACCTGGATGACGATGCTACAGTATGTGCGTGCATGGTACAGGTGTTTTCATTGGTCTCGGTCTGAGTGGAGTGATTCCCGCCATGCATTACGTCATCACGAACGGTTTTCATGACGCAATATATGAAGCTGCGCTCGGCTGGCTGTCACTAATGGCAATACTCTACATCATTGGAGCTGTCATATACGCTGCTCGCATACCCGAGCGAATCTGGCCCGGACGCTTTGACATCTGGGTATTAAATCCATCTTATCTGCTATATAAATTTACTTTTTACTTATGTACTGGCATGGCATTGTTAACCTTCATTAAATTAATCCGTCTTGGTACAGAATATAGAGAGTTGTTGTCCGGCTTTGGATGCAGTTTTAGTTATCTAGTCATACCACAGTTTAAATTTGTTGTGATCTAACCAACGTCGCCTAGTGGTAGCGACAAGACCAGACATTAGTGTCTACAGTATGGAGGGAGTGTCAAAGATTTCGAAGGTTTTAAAGCGTAGCTCTGAAATGCTAAAAAGCACTGTGTATTACTGTAGAAATGTCATATATGTCTTTCTGAAGAGTGGCTGTATTAGGTAGCTTGCATGTGTTTTGTTTTGTGCTTGCCATAGTTGTGCATCTTGACAGCATTCCCGGCTGCAGTTTATAATAATGAACAATTAACGAGTACTTTCAACTTGCCAAAACACTTTCAGTTGAAGTTTTTTTGGTAATGGTAATAATAATATACGTTTGTATAGTGCCATAGTGCCACCATAGTGATGTAGCTTCAGAGGCACTGGGTAGTTTGACATTTTCATAAAAAACAAGATAAGGATGGATAAGATAAGGTAATTTTTGCATGTGACAAAATGTGACAAAAGTGGCTGATATTATGACGAACTAGAAAGCAGTCATAGCCCGCAGGTACCTCCGCCAAAGCAATGTTATTCGCCATGTGGCGTTGCCATCTTCGCTTTGCCAGTGGTTCCCTTATGCCCCCTTTAACGCAATGGTAACGAAAATTTTAAAGTGATCCAGAATCCAGGATTCCTGCTGGATCACCCCCAAAATTGAATCACTGGTAGTTTGTGCCATGCCCGACATACCCTCAAAATTTCAGAAAGATCCATCCATAACTTTTTGAGTTATCTTGCTGACACACAGACAGACAAACAAACAAAGAGACAAACAAAAACCAGCAAAAACATTACCTCCTTGGCGGAGGTAAATATTGCAAAATTACTATCAATTTAAAAAAGGTAAATATAAAATAATTTAGTGGTAACTGTAGATATAGGATCAGTGTTGTCTTTGATATATTATGATGCAGTAAGCTTGCATGCATCTCTGTTCCTTGGAAACCATGTTCTCTTCCACCTTACTATATTGTTTGTGCAAAGTTTCGTTTTTTGTCAAACTTAGTAATTGAAACCATATACAAAAATTAAAGATTGTGTTCACAGATGCTGTAATATTTTACTATGATTTGTCTGATTTTTGGACTTTGTTTTGGTCTCCAGTTGTCCTAGGCACAGTTCTGGCAAGCATGCATGTTCCAGTAGTGACTTTTGCTAGTGAGTTGGTTTTGGCGTTGGCGTTGTGTAATGGTAGCATGCTAGACTGACAACCGCAAGGTTGCAGGTTCAACTCCTGCCCGATGCACTGCCAGGTAATGACCTTGGGCAAGTTGGTCACACACATGTGCCTCTGTTCACCAAGCAGTATAATTTGGTACTGGCCAGAGGGCGGTGATGCTTTGCAGCTGGGAAGGTAACTGTAGGTCTGGCATTGCATTGACCATGCGTCACAGATGCAGTGGTTTATCCACCACCTACAGGCTCAGTGGTCAAAGAATGGGACATGAACACCCCACTTGTGGGTTATGGCACCTTTACGTTTAATAATACTAACCTGGCATGTGGTAATTGCTGAAGACTGCAGACTGATTGCGTTGCTTTGTCGTCGGCTTGCTCGTGTTGCAGTGTCAGAGCCATCAGATATTCCACGTTTTTGTGCTTGTTGCGGCATTTGTTCACTACCACGGTATTTCCCAGCTGGCAACAAATCGACTCACGTATGGCGAGTGCGGGGCTTTTGATCTACCCCCGGATTACCCGGCGTTGTACTAGCACTACTAGCTCAGTGGACCAGCGCTCTGTCTGCATTTGCTGTTGGTAAATACTAGCTGGATGCTACTAACATTGTCTTGGCATGTCATGTTGAATGCGTTTTTTTCATGCCATTGTTTCTGGCAGTTTGTTTCCTAACACTGGTTTATTATTAACTAATGCATTTTTTGACTGTTATCTCCACCGAAGGGAGGAGGTTACGTTGTTTTACGTTGGTAGATTAGTCTGTCCAGCAGATTACTCAGTAAGCGGGAAAGGAGTTTGGTGAATTTTCTGGAGGCTGGTCCATGCCTCTAGGAACAATACATTAGATTTTTTGTGTCAGCCCAGATTACAGTCCAGATCGTGGAGGCTATTAAAGAATTTTTGATTTATTATTTTTATGATTTCTAAAGGCGGCTAAGAATAAGGCACATTCTTCGGTGGGAGGTTTGAATTCTTCCAGTGCTTTCTGATATAATTTGCAGTATCTCTAATATCAGCAACAGCATTGATGAAAATTTTCATTTCTGACTGAAAATCATTTACAGGTGTACATTTCTGTCAGTATTGCAAAGAAGACAATAATGAATAGCAGGTACTATAACCAAAATGTATTGTGTTATGTGTGTTTCATCATCTGACTCCCCACTGCTTGGACTTTCTAAAAAATGATTTCTGTAGCTGAAAGCTGAGAAACATGTTTAGGAAATTACTCCACATCCAAAACTAGATCGACATCAGACAGTGTGGGAGAGGTGGGCAAAAACTGCCAATTTGGGTTAGTTTTTGTTTTTTTTCCTTTTGTGGGAGATCGTTTCTGCAACTTGATACCCCTTCTCATGCTTTCAGTTGTTTTATTTTTTTATCAATTTCTGTACATTAAAGCTGGATGTCTATTGTGAATGAATTGTTGTTTTTTGACAGTTTCAGAGTCATCAGATATTCCACATGTTTGTTCTCGCAGCAGCATTTGTTCATCTTCACGGATCATCAGTTATTGCGAGCCACCGTCTTTCATATGGCGACCAATGTGATGACCTGCTTGCATGATGATACGAACCGTACCGGCTGACCGAAATGAAATTAACGCCATTTTTATGTGCTTTAAATTTCTCAAATATTAACCAGTTTTCAATTTTTTACTGCCAGATTTTGTAGAAAATTTGTAATAACATTATCGCTAAAATTTCACTTTACCTCAAGTGTGTCGCTACACTACCTTGTGACATTTCAGTGTCTTAAAAGCAACAATTAAACAACTATGATCACCCAGAGCTAAGCATCCCACTCTCCTAGATACAATATTTTTTCTATACAAATAAAACTTTCAAAAAATACTGACCACGTGCCAGTGACATCATCATGATGTCACTAGGCACAAGCAGAAGAAAATGTGTTTTGAGAATGTTTTAAAAAGCAGGTATTGGCCTTGTATGCAGAACGCTGGTCACGTTGTGGTGCTTTTATAAGACACAAGGTAGTGTAGCGACACAATTCAGGAGAGATGTGATCTTCAGTGATAGTGTTAAATTGCATATTTTCTCTAGATTTGGACCGTGAAAGAATTGTGAAAATCGGTTAATATTTGATGAAGCTAAGACGTATCGAAATGGTGCCAATTTTTTGGGCCACCCTGTATATCACGATAATCAGTCATTACTCCTTGGCTGGCTGGTTGCACTTGATATGTATATATTCTGGACAACATGTAGGTTTGTTATTTGCACGCAGTGTTCTTGCGATAGTCTTCAGACACAGCACAGCTAGGAGTTCTACCAGGGGACTGACTCATATAGCTTGAAATAGTAACTACACTGTGAACCATAAAGAATGACACCCTTTTTATTTTGGGAATAACTTAGCCAAGTGTTGACCAAACTTTACTGTATTTGGCAGAAATGTAGCCAAGAAAATTTTCAACATATTTATGTTATGCTGCACGCCACACCTACATGTATTTAGTTTAGTTATGTTACTGCAGGAAAATGCAATGTCATTTAATTATGTATGTGCATCTGAATTTGTGCCGTTAACAGCAGCCGTAATATTAATGATAAAAACATACGGGCTGAACAAAACCATTCAAATTTGCAGTGCCTACGTAAGTGTCATAACAGTATATATATACTGTAAAGTTTGATTAACACTTGACCAAATTTTTCCCAAAATAAAAAAAGTGCCATTTTATGGTTCACAGTGTAGTAGGCTATGTAAATTGATCGAATTACAACCTTTACAAATTACAGTGTTTACAGTGGTTGTAATTTGATGAATTTACATAACTTTACAGATGGATGATTGGGAGTTTTTGTTGTACATATATACTATTTATTTCTTTCTATTCCCAATGTTGTAACACATCAGTAATTTGGACGGAGTGATCTGTTATCTGATGCGGTTTGTGTGATGGACAGTTTTGGAATGGCATAGTTTGTGTGCTGATCCACTAGCATGTTGCTTGATTTAGCTCAGCATAGCATATACCTTCTATACCGTGGGCCACATTAGAGGTTAATTTTAACATTTAATGTCGTTACTTACACATCCGAACCATAGTGGGTTCAGGGTTGCCAGATGTTAGGAATCCATGTCGCCCAAGAGTGACAATAAGTAGTCCAGTTTTTGTCTTTTTATGTGTAACCCAATGCAAGCCAGTGAGTGGTTCACAAAGTCACGGAAAATGTAGTACATTAGGCAAGGCACCTAAGCCAAAATTTTGGCCCCCCAAGAGTCACCCAATTTGAAATCCTAGATGGCTTGCTGTAAAGCACCAAAGATGTGAACTGTGAAATTGCCAGCACTTCAGACTATTCATTCACAATCTTTTTACTTCTTATTTACACTGGTTTAAGTGGCACAAGTGTCCATTTATGTTTTGGTAATGCGCCACCAAAGTCAGTTAAATTTATAATCTCTGCTGTTTTTCGTCACTAACGATGATAGCATTTTGCATCGGTTGGCCTAG
>Ga0209671_1004436_pt1 | contig 13913 bp, 8 predicted proteins | sample WorMetHERISLAND2_2_FD_187401 | JGI IMG/M metagenome (GOLD analysis project Ga0209671, IMG submission 187401) | Marine gutless worms symbiont microbial communities from Max Planck institute for Marine Microbiology, Germany - Olavius geniculatus... | ecosystem: Host-associated > Annelida >... | reverse complement strand
AGGCAGGACAAAAAAATCCCGGAAGTCCTGAAAACCGTCCAACAAGGATTTGAAATTATCACGCCGTATCTGACAAAAACGATCCAGTTTTTTTAGTTGTTCCAAGCCGATAGCCGCCTGGATATCGGTCATCTTCAAATTGTACCCGATGTGTGAATAAACAAATTTATGGTCATATCCATATGGCAATTTACCGCATTGACCCGCATAGCGGCGACGGCACCGGTTGCTTTCACCCGGTTTGCAGTAGCAATCCCGTCCCCAGTCTTTCAGAGACCTCACAATTTGCGCAAGCTTAGGGTGCGAAGTCAGCACGGCTCCGCCTTCACCGGTCGTGATGTGGTGGGCCGGGTAGAAGGAGCACGTTGCAAGGTGTCCAAAAGTCCCCGTATTTTGGTCATGAAATCGTGAACCTAAAGCATCACAATTATCCTCGATCAGGTACAGGTCATGCTGATCTGCCAGTTTCACGATTCGTTCGAGATCAAAGGGATTTCCCAGGGTGTGCGCTAAGAAAATGGCCCGAGTTTTGGGTGTCAGCGCCGCCGCCAGGACCTCGGGCTTGACATTGTATGTCGGAAGCTCGACATCCACGAATACCGGCACCAGACCATTTTGAATGATCGGATTCAATGTGGTGGGAAACCCGGCCGCAACGGTGATAACTTCATCGCCGGGATTCAGGCGCTGGTTGCCCAACAGGGGGGATGTCAGGGCCGTGACCGCCAGCAAATTGGCAGAAGAGCCGGAATTGACCAGCAAGGCATGTTTTACGCCGATTTTTTCGCTGAGTGCTTGTTGGAATGCCTCTACAAACCGTCCCTCGGTCAACCAGAAGTCAAGCGAAGATTCAACGGCAGCCTGCACCTCCTTCTCATCGTAAATCCGACCGGCATACCGGATCGGGGTTTGGCCGGGAATAAACGGACCCCCTTCTTTTTTGCCTCTGTGCAATTCAGCCACAAGACCGGCAATTTGATGCCTTATTTCAGCTTCAGTCATTTTAACCTATCATCTTTTTCTATAACTTGATTAGCCAACCCAGCCGTTTAGTACATCTCATAGTCCTGTTCAACTGCGGTCCGAATGCCTTCGTCCCGCGGGAGATCGGCGTTGATCTGATACAGTTGCGGCTTTTCATCCAATAGGTTTAAAATATCTTCGTAATCAAATAGATTGTCCCGGTCATACAACTCGTCGTAAATCTCAACCATGAATTGGTAGTCAGCTTCACGATCCATCGTCCAGCGGTGATGGAGAAGCCCCTGGAAAAAATCAACGACACCGAGTTTGAACAGGTGCGGATTCTTGGACATGTAGGAGGTGATATGTTCCCGATCCGACGCTAACCGCGAATCCCGCCAACATTTTTTCAAGGCCTGGTAAGAGAAGACAGTGACATCCAAGCCTGAGGGAAATTCGCCGCCCAGGCTGCAAAGGTCGAAGCGTCCATTGAAATATTTTTGGATAATCAAATCCACAATACCGGGATCCACCAGCGGGCAGTCAGACATAATTCGCACCACATCCGATGCACGATATTCAGTCGCTGCCTGGTAATATCGATCCAGGGGATCTTTGTTGCTGCCGCGAAAAACGGTCACGCCCAGTCCATCGAACAAATCGACGATGCAGTCGTCTTTATCCTCATTGGTCGTAGCAACGATTACACGATCTATATTCCGGCAGTTTAGAATTCGCTCATATACGTGTTGGATGACCGGTTTGCCGGCCAGCGGTAGGAAAACCTTGCCCGGCAGGCGCGTGGAGCCCATCCGCCCCTGTAAAATAGCAGTTGCCTTCAAAGCTTTATCTTCACTCATGGGCATAATTATATCGGGAGATTTGACGATATATGGCACGGCTCGAAAAAAAACTGCGGGAGGTTTCCATCATTTCCACCGACCGATGCTCTCACTATTGGTGAGGGCTGCTTATTAGATCTTGCAAACGAAAGGAAAAATGGAAATCTAACTTCCTTTGATGACCGATCTTACGTTTGCCGGAATGAGCGTGAAATATTACCGGCATCTATTTATCTAATAAAATCGAACCCCTTCGTTGACCCTGACCATGCATTGCTGCAATTTTCATACCAAGAAAATTGGATTAGTCCACTTCTACCATAGACGGAATCTCTTTGATTTGAAAGCCAATCAATAACTGCCCCGGCTGAATCAAGAATCGCATTAACCTACTGATATAGTTGTTTTATTGGAAACTACCCGATTGGTTGTCATGCCATTTGAAGGATTTTGATATATCGCCGCTCTCGAATAGCCCCTAAAGCTCGATTAATTTTTGTAATCTAGAAATGTCAATTTTTTGACGAGTTTAGTGAGACCCGGATGGATTGGGAATAAAAAGAAGCTCAAGTTATTTCATGAAATGGCCGATAATTAGCTCGATGAATGATAACTTTGATCCAGATGGTGACTAAACATGGAATTCGTGGGTGTCAGCAGCACCGATGCAGTTTTTTCGGCGACCGTTCAGGGGCAGGGAGAGTTAGACAGACTGGCAAACAACGCTCTGCAAAACGGGATCGATTTATACCTGAGCAAGGACTACAAGGGTGCTGCCAAAGAATTTAAAAGGGCGATCGGTTTATCCCAGGACTCGCCGTATGCGGTCGATGCCGCCAACTACATGGCCCAATCCTACCTCCAGCTCGAAGATACCGAGAGCGCCATAAAGTCCTATAAGGAAGCCATTCGCCTGGACCCTAATCGTGACGACACCCATGTTACTTTAGGCAATCTGTATGTGAGTGAGAATCGCTATGAAGAAGCCGTTCAAGAATATGAAGAGGCTGTAAGAATCAACCCCAATGCCACCAATTCCTACTATCTGGGCCAAGGCTATCTGAATGTCGAGCGCTACAGTGATGCCGAAAGCCTTTTTAACAACGTTCATCGCTTAGAGCCGGACAAGCCGGCTGGAAAACATGGTCTGGGAATGACATATGCCCAGCAAGGGCGTTACGAGGACGCCATCCGCGAGTTTGAAGATGCCATCGACATCAAGGATGATTTTTACGGCGCCTATGCTGAAATCGGGTACGCCTATTCGGATATGGGCGAGATCGACAAAGCCCTGGATATCGTTCATTTTTTGGAGGTGGCGGACGAGAAGGCATTGGCAGACGCTCTTGATCGCTATATGTATGTTGTCGACCCGCCCAAAATGATGTTTGCTCATTCTTACAAAAGTACCTTTGACTACCAGACATCGGTCAATACACCGGTTGCCAAATTGGATGACTATTTAGCCAACGCCAATGCTTCCAAGCAATTTTCCATGGTGTTCCAGTTTGACAAGGATATGGACCGACTGTCGGTGGAAAATCCGCTGAATTGGAAAATTAGCCGGTCCACCAATACCGAGCCGGCCAAGTTTTACAATTTCGGGCTGGAAATACCCTCAACTGAAATCTACATCGCCCCGTTGCCGGATAATATTTACTACGATGCCGATTCCATGCAAGCTACCGTTAAATTCACGATCAATCAAAATGATACCGCGGATGGCACCCTCCATCCGTCCCATATAGAATTCAAATTTTCCGGTGAGGACAATTATGGCAATCAGATGAATGAAAAATTCGATCAGTATACCGGATTTTCAGGCGTCGCTTAAACATTTCGAACAATCCGTTTTATTTATTAGACATATATTAGGAAACAAATTCAGCCTGGCCCGGTTGATGGGATCCCCAATTCATTCCTGTACTTAAAAAAATAAAGCTATCAAATGAACGTTGACAACCGATCGAAGAATGACGCTTTATGCGAAGAGACCGAAATCAATAGGCATCGCACCCTGGATTCCATTGCGGCGCTTTCCGGTGGAATCGCCCACGACTACAACAATCTGTTAACCGCCATTATCGGAAATATCACGCTTGCCCGACGGTATCTGGACCCGGACGATAAAGCTTTCAGGCTTCTGGACCAAGCGCTGCAGGCATCCGAAGCCGCCAAGAAGTTGACTCAAAAGCTGATAACTTTCTCCAGGGGCGGCGCACCCCGCAAGGTGGTGACTGCAGTTGACCGCCTGGTGATGAATGCGGTGGATTTTACACTAAGCGGCTCCAATATCAAAACCAGCTACCACTTTGCACCGGATCTTTGGCGGGTCGCGGTCGATCAATCCCAGGTCGGTCAGGCCATTCACAATATCGTGATGAACGCCAGAGAAGCCATGCCCCAGGGCGGCAACATTAAAATCGCCGCTACAAATATAGCGGCGCCCGCTGCTATTGACTCCTTGGAGGAAGGCGACTATGTAAAAATATCGATTACCGATCAGGGTCGCGGTATTCCGGCAGCGGAATTCGATAAAATATTTGATCCTTACTATTCAACCAAGGATATGGGAGAACAAAAAGGCACGGGCCTGGGATTATCCATCTGCCATTCGATTATCAAAAAGCACGGTGGCGGCGTTTCCCTGGAGTCACAAATCAATGCCGGAACTACGCTTAATATCTATTTGCCGGCCACCCGGTCCAAACCTGATATAGTAACTGTACGCAGGGAACCGGACAGCCAGGGACCGATCTACGGTGATGGGAAAATTCTGGTTATGGATGATGACCGGGGTATCCGGGAGTTGGCCGGCGAAATACTGGAGCATTTGGGCTACCGGGTTGATTTTGCCGGCGATGGCGCTGAAGCGGTCGCCGCTTACCAGGCGGCCTTGGAATCAGGCGACCCTTTTGACGTGGTCATCCTGGATTTAACAGTGCGCGGCGGCATGGGCGGCAAAGAGGCCATTCAAAAGCTGATGACGTTGGATCCCGGGGTCAAAGGAATCGTTTCCAGCGGCTATTCCGAAGACCCGGGCCTGACTGACTTTGAAAAACACGGCTTCAGCGGGGTTGTGGCCAAGCCCTATACCCTGGAGGAACTTGGGGAAAAGCTGAGTGAGGTGCTAAACGGCTGAATCCTCACTTATCGTCCAATCCGGCCGGGGCCGCTTCAAATTTCTCATTGACAGCCAGCAACTTCTCAGCCGCCGCTTCCAGCAGTCCGGCGGCCTCATCCTTGCCGTTTGTTTTTGCTTTTTCCGCCCAATTCCTGTAATTTATAGCAATGTCATTCTCGAACAAAAAAACAATCTCCGTTTGCCTCGTTCTGTTGGGCGGGGTGGCTGTCGGCGCAATGGCAGGCGCCTTTTTTGCCTTTACCCGGGATCTGCCTCAGATCAGGAAACTGGAAACCTTTCGGCCGCATGCCGTAACCCGTGTCTATTCGGCCGACAAGGAACTTTTGGCCGAGCTTTTTCTTGAGAAAAGGGATCCCGTACCCCTGCAAATCATACCTCGCGACCTGAAGGAGGCCCTAATTGCCACCGAGGATCGCAAATTCTATCAGCACAGCGGCGTCGATATCAAAGGCATTGCCCGGGCCATTGTAAAAGATATTCTGGCCGGTGGATTTGTAGAGGGCGCCAGCACGATCACCCAACAGTTGGCCAAAACACTATTTTTAACGCCGCGTAAAACCATCGTCCGCAAGATCAAGGAAGCCATTCTTGCTTTTCAGCTCGAACGCCGCTACACAAAGGATGAAATCCTCGAACTCTATTTAAACCAGGTCTACTTCGGCAGCGGTGCCTATGGTGTCAAATCGGCGGCTGAAATTTTCTTCGGCAAGCCGGTCCAGGAGCTGAGCCTGGCCGAATGTGCCCTGATCGCGGGCATGCCCAAGTCTCCTTCACGCTATTCACCGCTGGTCAACATCGATTTGGCCCGCAAGCGCAGAAATATTGTGCTAAAGCAAATGCTCGAAGTGGAGGTTGTCACCCGCGAGCAATTTGAACAGGCATTTAATTCCGCAATTGAACTAGGCGCCGGTCGCAAAAACTTGAACCGGGCGCCCTATTTCGTCGAATACATTCAAAAGAGCCTGGAAGAACCCCTGGGAGCCTCGCAGCTCTATAAGGGCGGAATTTCGATCTACACGACGCTGGACCTCGATTTGCAGGAAACCGCTCAAGCCGCAGTGGATGAGGGCCTGCTCGCCCTGCGCGACCGCATGACGAAAAATAATATTGAACCGGCCGATCCCCAGGCTGCGCTGATATGTTTGGACATAAAATCCGGCGGTATCCTGGCCATGGTCGGTGGACGCAATTTCTATGACAGCCCCTACAACCGCGCGACCACAGCCAAGCGCCAGCCCGGTTCCGCATTCAAGCCATTTGTCTATGCCTATGCCATCGAACAGGGAATGTCCCAGAATGCCATGATCCTCGATGCCCCGGTCCTTTACCGCGGCGCCGACCGGGACAGCGATTGGCAGCCGGAAAATTTTTCCAAAAAGTACTTAGGCGAGATAACCCTGCGCAAGGCGCTGGCCATATCCCAAAATATACCGGCCGTGCGATTAATAGAACGGCTGGGTCCCCAGCCGGTGGCCGGCTTTGCCCACCGGCTCGGTATTGAGTCAAAGCTCGAGCCGAATTTGTCATTGGCCCTCGGAACATCGGAAGTGTCATTGCAAAATCTGACCGCTGCTTATGCCGTCTTCCCCCGCGGCGGTCAATGGATCGCTCCCTTTGGTATCATGGAGGTCACCGACCACCGCGAACGGATCGTTTGGCGCGCTAAGCCTCAAAAAAAATTGGCGATGAGCCGCGCCGGGGCCGCCGTCATTACGAATATGCTTGAAGGGGTGGTTCTGGAAGGTACCGGTCGCCGGGCCAAACGGCTTCAAAGCCCGCTTGGCGGCAAGACCGGCACCACCAATAATTACAAGGATGCCCTGTTCGTCGGCTTTTCACCGGCAGTTGCCATCGGGGTGTGGGTCGGACGTGATTCAGGGGGCAGCTTAGGGGATAAGGAAACCGGCGCCAGGGCAGCCCTGCCCATCTGGATCAAGTTGATGGAGGCCGCTCTGTCTGACGAATCACTGCAATACTTCGACCTGCCGGACAATGTGGTCAAAGTCCGTATGAATCCGTTGACCGGATTGCTCGAACACGATGAAACGGCCGAGGCCGTCCCGGCCCTGTTTATATCCGGAACCGAACCGCAATGACCGCATTGCGCAAAGGCAGAAGGCAGGTATTCGGTATTCGGCATTCGGCATTGGGCATTGGGCGGGTGTGAAGAAGGTGAGAAGGTGAGAAAAGCAGAAGGTGGGAAAGTGGGAAAAGCAGAAGGTGGGAAGGTGAGAAAAGCAGAAGGTAAGAAGGTCAGAAAAGCGGAAGGTGGGAAAGTTATCTAAAAATTCGGAAGTCGGAATGCGGAAGGGGGAAAAACAGAAGGTGAGAAGGCGAGAACAGCAAATGGTTGGATGGTGAGAAGTTGAGAAGGTAGGAGGCTGTTGAGCTCATGAGTTCTTGAGTTCGTAAGCACTTATATAATCAACTCAGACAACCCATTCAACCCAATCAACTATTCAACCAATCAACTAATCAACCAATCTACCATTCAACCTAATCAACCAACCTCCTAATCAACCAATCAACTATTCATCTAATCAACCAATCACTAAGTGTAAATGATGTTAATCGGCAGGGGCGGATATTTCCAGACCCCGGGTTTGGGAAGGATGTGCTGTTCGCCGACAGCCAGCCAGTTGACGTCGGGATTGATTTCCCGCAGTTTGCCGTCCTCCGGCGGGCGGGAATGATAGGTTCTGGCATAGGTCGCCTGGAAGATACAAACGAATTCTTTTTGGTGGCGATCGACCACGTAGTTTTTCTTGAAGGATCGCGGTGTCAGTCCGTTGCTTTCGGTAATCTGTTCGATATCATTGGCCGGAAACTTCATCAATACCGATTTAGAAACTCCCCGCTCGGAAATACGGATCAAAGACCTGGCCTCGCTGCTGCCGGCATAGACGGTGGTGATACCCGGAATTTTTTTCATGTACTGGGCGGCCACAATGGCAGCGGTTCTTCTCCCACCAGCCATAACCGGCAGGCCGTAAAACTCAAAAAATTTCTTTTGGACATCTTCAGCGTATTTATCGCCTTTCTCATACAGGTCTTTCGATATGTAGCGCAGACTCTGAGCCAGGTTCTCAGCGGCATCGGCGATGGGCCAATCGATTCGAACGTGAAAATGCGAGAGGCTATAGCGGCCTTTGGCAACGCCGGCTGAATCCCTTTGAATCAGCAGGGCATAATCCACCGGCAACAGCGACTTGATAAAATTACGAAAATTTAGGGACTCCAAATACTTCCAGTTGCGATCGAATTTCTGGGAAAGAGACAGCGTTTTAAACTTCATGAGATTGCTCTTGGTGGTCTTGTTGACATCGAAAAAGCGAATGTATTTCTTATGTTCGCTAGGCACGACATCTTCAACAAAAATGACCAAGAACGCATTTTGACTACCGTACTCCAAATCTGGAATCCGGGCCCGCGGCTTTAGCTCTCGCTTTTCGACAAAGGGAAAATCTACCTGGCGGTCAATAAAATTTTGGTAGGAATCCAACAGGGCATATTGCAGCAGGAAATGGTCGAGCTCATCCCTGAGAAGTTCATAATAGGATCGTCTTATCCGATCGGCCTGGCTCAGTTCTTCCCTGTAATTCCAGAACGCCAATTTCTGCTCCTGTCTGTGGTAAGGATTGCGGTTGCTGATTTTTGATATGAGTTGTATTATAACACGAAATTTCTAAGATAAAAAGAGGGAATTTATCGGAATTCCATTAACTTAGGAGATCTTGCTCGGTACGCCCTCCAGGCCTGAAAATCAAGCCGGCAGCAAATCGGGCCGGGGTCGCCTGAATATCTCGACGATAGCTCAACGATTATTTATGATCGGATACTTTGATTCGACAATTGCAATCATTGCAACCGTCATTTTGATTGTTTCGTTTTACGACGCAGGGACCGCCACTTGGAGCGCCATGACTTGCCACTGTTCTTCTGGCGGTCTATGGCTTTTTTTCGGGACCAGCGTTCCACGAAACTGATCATTCCGGAATCGTAGGATCGGTCGACATGTTCTTCATGCACTTTTAGGCCGGCGCTGCCTTTCAATCCGGTTCGCAGACATTCGGTTTTATAGGGGCATTCAAGGCAGGGGGCCGGGGTATGCCTTAAGCCATCGTCTCCCAGGGGGAATACGATTTCAAGTTTTCCGAAGCAGTCAAGTGTATTTTTATCGGGCCGGTTCATCGTTAGCTGGTTGCTGGATACTGGAAGCTCGATTTTGGATCCTGGATCCTTGCTGCGGGTTGCGGTTTACGGGTTGTTTCTTAGTGGTCACCTGAAACTAGTTGCCGGATTCTGGTGCCCTCACGGCGTTCTCGGTTTGTCTTATTTTTAATCCACAGATTTCGCAGATTACACAGATTGCAAAACACCTGTTACGGCGATAGCGAAATCTGCCGGGTTTAATTCCCCGTCCCGCTTCAGTTCAGCGGGACTGCGTTTGAGTAAAATTTATCGGTCTTTGATACTCCGGGGCTTGCCGCGGAGCAGTTAATTTTATTGAATTTATCCTTTAATCCCTCAATTCCTAAATCCCTCAATTTTCGCAAATTGATATAGTTCGTGTCTAAGAAAGTCGGCTTACATTGAGAGAAAGTTACTATATTCGAACATAATCATTACCTTTCTCTAATTCATGCTGGCGTTGAAATCCCTTCCCATTTGCGCGATGTGGCCGTGATCGGCAAAACTGTAGTAGCTGTTGTCGCCGATGATAATGTGTTCATGCACCGTGATCCCCATGACCTTGCCGGCAAATACCAATTGACGGGTTATGGCCATATCTTCGGGGGATGGCTTGGGATCCCCCGAAGGATGATTATGGGCAAAAATAAGCGCAGATGCCTTATGCCTGAGAGCAGAATGGACGACTTCTCGAGGGTAGACGCTGCTGGCCGTTAGAGTTCCTTTCGAATGTGTTTCCGTGGAAATAACCCGATTTTTAGAATCCAAAAAAATAATCTTAAAGTACTCACGGGATTTGTCGCGGATGCTGTGATAAAGAAAATCAAAAAGCTCTTTGGAGTTGTTTACCGGGTTTTTGTGGATCAGCTTTTTTTCAAGGAAGCGGTCGGACACCGCTTTGATCAATTTGAGTCCCAGCGAGTTTTTGGGACCGATTCCCGGGATTTCACAAAGTTCTTGATCGGAGGCTTCCAGGACGCCCTGCAATGTTTTAAACATTTTCAAAGCGGCCTTGGCGGCATCCTTGCAATCCTTGCGCGGAGTACCGAAAGTCAGCAGCAGTTCGATCACTTCATAGTCGTGAAACCCCTCCAGGCCGGATTCCAGAAACCGCTCCCGCAGTCGCTGCCGGTGTCCCGCACCTTTGTGCTCTTTTTTTTTCACCATAGTTCAATACCAGACGACAGATGACAGGAGACAGATGTCAGAAGACAGATGACAGAAGTCAGATGACAGAAGTCAGATGTTTGTTGCCAGTTGTTAGTTGTCAGTGGTCTGTGGTCAGTGGTCTGTTGTTAACATAAACGCTGAATATCAAGCATGAAACGTTGTTGAGGGAACGCTACGCTCAACAGGATGAGTGTTTCACTTGAGCAGCGCTTTGCTCGTTGCAAAGGGATAATATTAACCTTTGACCTTTTACCTTTCACCTTTCACCTTTGAGCTTTCACCTTTCACCTTTGAGCTTTCAGCTTTGAGCTTTGAGCTTCCTGCTTTGAGCTTTGAGCTTCCTGCTTTGAGCTTGCAGCTTTTTTGCTTCCACCCGGCGTTTAGAATCCAAAATCCGCAATCTAAAAACCAAAATCGCCCTATTCGTCATCCAGTTCCTGTTTCAAATCCCTGGTCATCAATCGCATGACGGCGTCTTTGGGGGGTAGGTCCTCGTAAAGTATACGATACGTCTCATGGGAGATCGGCATTTCGACACCTAGCTTGCGGGAGAGATTATAAACGGACTTGGCGGTTTTCACCCCTTCGGCCACCATCCGCATCTTGCCCAGGATATCGCCGACCTTTTCGCCCTGGCCGATCTTTTTGCCGACGGTGTGGTTGCGGCTGAGATCGCCGGTGCAGGTCAAAATTAAATCGCCGAAGCCGGCTAACCCCGTAAAGGTTCGTGGATTGGCGCCCATGTTGAGACCCAGGCGCCTTATTTCAGTCATGCCTCTGGTAATCAGAGCCGCTCGCGTATTGAGGCCCAAATTCAGGCCATCGATGATCCCGGCCGCGATCGCAATCACATTTTTCAGTGACCCGCCGAGTTCAACCCCGATGACGTCTTGGCTCGTATACACGCGAAAATAGGGGGTGGCCATCACCTGCTGGACCAGGTCTGCAACCGCGGCATTGCCGGACGCCACCGTCACCACAGTCGGTAGATCTCTGACGACCTCGCGTGCAAAGCTGGGGCCGGAAAGAACGGCCTGTTGGTCGGACGGTATCTTTGTCAGCGTCTCCTGCATCACGCCCGTCATGGTCAGATGGGTTTTGTTTTCGATCCCTTTGGAAGCCGATACAACGACCGTATCCGGCCCAAGGTGATCAGCCATATTCATCGTGGTCTGCCGCATGACGTGCGATGGGACCACCACCAGCACCACATCTTTGGCGGAAACAACGTCGGCCAGGTCGTTCGAAGGGCTCAAATTGGTAGAGAGCTTGACATCCGGCAGAAAAACGGAATTTTCGCCCGACTGTCGGATCTGATCCCTGACCTCCTCTTCAAACACCCATAAATCGATCATGTAACCCTTGCAGGCCAGTAAATTCGCCAGGGCCGTTCCCCAACTCCCGGCACCGACGACTCCGATTTTGAGATTTTCTAAAGCGCTTTCGTTTTTGGGTTGCATAAGAGGTACCTTGACCGGATTAAGGATCAATTGATCTAAAATGAACTAAAATTTAGTCATTTTTATTGTTCCTCCTCCGTATCAGCCAGCCGAGCGGCACCGACAACGCGCTCGCCGGCCTCCAGCCCCATCAGTTTTACACCCTGGGTGTTGCGGCTGATCACCGATATGCCTTCAATGGACATGCGGATTATTTTGCCGATATTGGTCATCAACATCAGATCATTTTCTTCTTCCACGAGCAGAATCGATACGACCAGACCATTGCGCTGAGATGTTTTGATGGAAATCACCCCTTTGCCGCCGCGCTTCTGAACCGGGTACTCATCGATCGATGTTCTTTTGCCGTATCCGTTTTCAGTAACGGCAAACAGGGTTTGTCCGTGGCTCAAGACTTCCATCGCCACAATTCGATCGCCTGAGCTTAGGTTCATGCCTTTGACCCCCATCGAAGTGCGCCCGGAGGGACGAATATTGGATTCATGAAACCGGATTGACTTGCCCAAGAGAGACCCCAAGAATACGTTCAAAGTGCCATCCGTTATGCGGGCGGCAATCAGTTCATCATCGGGCATCAGGTTAAGGGCAATGATCCCGCCGGCCCGGGGTCGGCTAAAGGCCATCAGGTCGGTTTTTTTCACCAGTCCGTTCCTGGTGGCCATCAGCACATGGTAACCCGGCTCAAATTCCGGCACCGCCAGTACGGCGGTTAGATTTTCACCGGCTTCGAAATTCAACAAATTGACGATGGCCTTCCCCAAGCTCATGCGACCGGCCTGGGGGATATCATAAACCTTGCACCAGTATACCTTGCCTTTGTTGGTAAAAAACATGAACGTGTGATGAGTGGAGGCCACGAAGAGGTGCTCCACAAAATCATCCTCCTTGGTGCCCATGGCCGTCTTGCCCTTGCCGCCCCGCCGCTGATTGCGGTAAAGCGTTATCGGGTTGCGTTTGATGTAGCCCCGCTTGGAAATGGTTACCACCATATCCTCTTCGGCAATCATATCCTCGATACTGATCTCTTTCGTTTTCTCAACGATTTCCGTGAATCGCTCATCGCCGAAATCGGCCTTGATTTCACCAAGTTCATCTTTGATGATATTGAGCACCAGCCGTTCACTGGCGAGAATCTCCTTGAATCGGGCGATATCTTTGAGCAGATTGTTATATTCTTCGACGATTTTCTCACGTTCGAGGCCGGTAAGCCTTTGCAGGCGCATGTCCAGAATGGCCTGGGCCTGAATGGCGGTCAATTCATACCTTGCGATCAAAGCCTCTTTGGCATCGGCCGGGGACCTGGCTTGTCGAATCAAGGCCACCACATCGTCCAGATTTTCCAGGGCTACCTTCAAGCCCTCCAGGATATGAGCCCGTGCTTCGGCTTTATTCAGGTCGTAGCGTGTCCGCCGAACGACAATTTCCTTGCGATGCAGAATGAAGTATTCCAGGATTTCTTTAAAGGTCAACATCTCAGGCCGATTGTTGACGATAGCCAGGAATATGATCCCAAAGGTATTTTCCATCCGCGTCATTTTGTAAAGTTGGTTGATGATGACGCCGGCCACCTGGTCTTTTTTGAGACCGATCGCCACGCGCATGCCTTCGCGGTCTGATTCATCCCGCACAAAGCTGACGCCCTCGATTTGCTTGTCCCGCACCAGTTCGGCGATTTTTTCAATCAATTTGGCTTTATTGACCTGGTAGGGCAGTTCATTGATGACGATGGTTTCACGCTGGGTGCGCTTGTCAGTTTCAACCAGGACCCTAGCCCGAACTCTGATGATGCCCCGCCCGTTTTTATAGGCTTCCTTGATGCCATCGGTGCCGTAGATTATGCCGCCGGTCGGAAAATCAGGACCCGGCACGAATTGCATCAACTCTTCCCAGCCAATGGCCGGATCATCGATAACCGCAATGATGGCATCGATAACTTCCGACAGGTTGTGGGGTGGAATATTGGTGGCCATCCCGACGGCGATACCCGAGGATCCGTTAACAAGCAGGGAAGGAATCTTGGAAGGCAGCACGGATGGCTCACTGAGAGACTCGTCATAGTTCGGTAGGAAATCGACGGTTTCCTTATCGAGATCCTCCAGCATTTCATGGGCCAGGCGCTGCATCCGAATTTCCGTGTAGCGC
>Ga0209671_1004435_pt1 | contig 13914 bp, 5 predicted proteins | sample WorMetHERISLAND2_2_FD_187401 | JGI IMG/M metagenome (GOLD analysis project Ga0209671, IMG submission 187401) | Marine gutless worms symbiont microbial communities from Max Planck institute for Marine Microbiology, Germany - Olavius geniculatus... | ecosystem: Host-associated > Annelida >... | reverse complement strand
GCAGTGTATGCAAGCTGAGCGTAGTTTAAGTACGGTACCGCACTGCCTGGAGTGGTATAAGCTTGTACACTGTACCGCGTACTCGCTTATTCACTTCAGCAGTGTGTCTGTCTGTCTGTGTACACGAATTGGCGAGATATGCACTCTAACGAGCGCCTTCTAGTTGTGTGTGTTTTTTCCGTTTGACTAAAAACATCGAAACATATCGCTGAGAGACCGGGAGGCTAAAGAGTAACGTACAAAACAAATTCCAATGTTAGTGACATTAGACCACACTCAGCCTGCACTAGTGATGTAAGTTTCACAACTTTCGGCTGCAGTCGTTCGTCATAAAGCAAACGACGGTGCAGTGTATGCAAGCTGAGCGTAGTTTAAGTACGGTACCGCACTGCCTGGAGTGGTATAAGCTTGTACACTGTACCGCGTACTCGCTTATTCACTTCAGCAGTGCGGTATCTAGTACATAAAGGACGTGGATAATTCAAGACTGGAAGACTAAAATGGTAGCGTACAACGCTCTGTTTTATAGTTGTCCTATTATCTGAATTTTGCACGTGTCGCCGGTACCGGTCGTTATTCTCTATCTGTGCAGTGTTGACATCGTTGCACCGGCGTGCTGATTTACACGCACCTGTTGGCGACAGGTGGCGCCACTCAGTGTCGTCGAGCCATTAGTAATGTTCACTTGATGTTTACGCTATGCGCGTGAACGTATAGTTGAAGATCGCGCAACTTAACTGACAAGTTCTTTCTACTGCGAACACTGACACTAGCAACTACGGGCCACCCAAGTAGCTTGAAATGCATTAGGAATGGCGGGAGCAGAATCCTAAAGGCCCGTTCAGAGCGACATGACTAAACGGAACTGTACTGAACTGACCAATGGCCAAGCAGTAATGCAGGTCATTTCAGTTCAGTTCAGTAATGTCGCTCTGTGCGCGCCTTAACAGTAAATGTTAAGAAACTAATGATGACGAAGTCAAATCGTCAAAGATTGACAAAAACAGGCCCCCACCTGTAAGTTAATGCACTTCCCTTATTAGGCCTATAATACGCACTGCGTCATTAATTTGCAGTAACATCATAACGACGTCATCCCAAAATAACTTCATTTCTTGCTGATAACTGCTTAATACAAACTAGTGTATAATCGTACGTATGCTAAGCATGTAAAATGATTACTATAAAAATGCCTTACACCATGCTAGCGTACGTTCGTATCGAAGAAAGACTGGTGGCACAAACATAATAATCTTGCACAATGAGACATTATTATCATAATGATTATCTGCTTTACCGGACTTCTTACTTAACACTACGCGACTGGCATGAACTTAGAAAAGAATTCAAATGTTTTTTTCTCCTCCTACAATCTTTTTTCCGGTGCGGCAACAGGGTGCCACACAAAATCAAAAAAGTTGCGTCTTTATAGGACTTATGTACAATAAGCGATGAAAGGCGTTCTGCTAAAGTTAACAACACGTGATCGTAACCACTTGTGCCTTCTCAAGACGTCACTTATAGGCCTACTTGAAGATGTAAGTACCGGGTACTGTACGACTGTAGCAATGAATAAAAGCTCGCAAAAAAGTTGCGTGTAATTACCTCTGCCAAGAAGGTAATGTTTTGCCGGACTTTGTTTGTCTGTATGTCTGTCTGTCTGTGTGTGTACAAGATAACTCAAAAAGTTATGGACCGATCTTTCTGAAATTTTGAGGGTATGTCGGGCATGACATAAACTACCAGTGGTTCAATTTTGGGCGTGGTCTGGCAGGAATCCTTGATTTTGGATCACTTTTAAATTTTCGTTATCATATCGTTAAAGGGGGAATAAGGGAACCGCTGGCAAAGCGAAGATGGTGACGCCATCTGGCGAATAGCTTTGCCTTGGCGGAGGTACCTGCGGGCTACGACTGCTTTTCTAGTTAAGTATGTTCACATGAGCTTTGTCGCATAATGAGCAATTACGCTGTGCAAAATTTTAAATTTAAGTTTGGATTTAGAATCACGACCAACTTTGGAACGCATTGACTGACTATGAGAGGAAAGCAGCTGCTGCGAATTAGATTGTCGTTCAACGTTAAAACAAACTAAAAGCGAAATAATTTGCAGGGCAGTTGCATTCTGCTGACGTAGACCTACATGTAGGCCTATAGTTCATCGGCGGACTGAACGAAGGTGCATGCAAGCGTGTAGTGAGTGCCAATATCGACGCAAGCCAATCACAGATCGGTCTTGCATGAAACTATAGCAACAGATCGGCCATGCACAGAGACCGGCAGACAGAGACAGCATGATGATTATAGACGGTGAAATAAAAGTCCTCCTGCGTGGGAAGGAAAGGGATATCTCTTGACCTGATTCCCTCCCGAATGTGATGCCCAATCAGTGCGTGAAATGTGGCGGTAGGTCGATCGTTCGAACAAGACAAATAGATAGTCGCCGACTCATCAAACAAGCCGCAGAACCAGACTGTGTAACGATTTCTGTACCTTATTACGCGACCTTTATTGCTTCGGTGGACGATTTATGTAGACGGCGGGGGAGTGAGTAACCGCTGCTGGATAGAGCAGGCAAAATTGTAAATCGTGATTGGTCGAATAACATCCAAAACCAATGACCGTTTTATGAAACCCATTACTCACAACTCATGTCCAGGAACATTCCTACCCATCAGCCCGATCAATCTACGCAGAACGTAGCAGGAGGCGTCGTTGGTTAAAAAGTAGGCGGAGCCGAAAGTTGCAATTTTTCGAGAGACGCTGCAAATTTCGACAGTGGAGATCAAAATTGCAATTCCCCTCTCCTAAATTTTCCTAATACGGAGTTAGCTTTAACTTTGATTTTGGACCAAAAAATTTTCCGACAAAAATAAGATTTTCCGTCAGCCTAAAATGTAGGAGGTGGAGAAGTAGTTGCTCCATTGCCCATGTCACGACGCCACTTGAACATAACATTGCAGACATGAAAGAAGTGTATGAATCGTCAGTATACCGGCGGCGGAGGCGAGCTGCTGCGGTAGGTCTAGAGACACTGTCTCCAATGGGCACGAGGCAATCAGCTTCCAATCTGTTACGGTTGACAGAGACAAGCGTTGCAGCGAGCGCTCGCCATACCTTGCGGTTCAATGATCGCCTGCAGGCCAGCAACTGCGATCACTGTGAGAAGATCCTTCCTCTCGAATCCTAGCTTTACAGGGTGCGATGCGGCCTGTCTGAGCATGAGAAAGTGACCCGATTTCGTATTATGTATAGATCAGCGGCGGATTCAGAACTTGGGAATAGGGGGCGGAAGGGTAAGAGGTGGGGTCTTTTTTTCAAATTTTAAGCAAAAATGATGCATTTTTGTGCAAAATTTTCACTATTTTTGAGATGCATCCAGTCAATAGGGCCCCCGCCCTCTCCCCTTGAATCCGCCACTGATATAGACCAGCCGCCAGGACGAGATTGTGTTGATCAAACGCGCTCTGGTCAATTATTCGAAGACCGACTTGCTGACTGCTGAGGTTGAAGCAGCATCGCAATCGCGATCGGTTCTTCTTAGCGAATTCAAATCATCGAAACAACTATTAGCATCGAAGCTAATTATTTTTTTAGTTTTTGGTCGACCGTTAGCTTGGTGAGCTTAATCTGGTTCGCTAATGAAAAATGTTTATTGTGTCAGCACTAAGCAACATGGGAACATGAAATCAGGCTTACTGCAATCCAAAAATGCAACGATTTTGCAAGCTAGGTGTGCTAGTGCACTGTCTTGCTCGAACGCGTAAAAGTCCAGCTAACCCCCAGAGATACGTAAATGCCATCGCTTTGCATGTTTTTGTGGTTGCAACTGTAAAACTTCAAAAATTTGTCATCAACGAAACAAAGTTTTCACCATTGGAGCAAAGTAGCAACTGACAGCACCAGTTGAGACTATCCAGTTTGTACCCGTGACACACTATGACGTCAGCATTACGTCAGGACTAGCAAAGAATATTTAATTAACTGCCATATTTTGTTGCAATATTTTGAATTAGTATTTCTTTAGCTACAACTGGTACAAATTTTGTTTAAATTGATTATCATTTGAGTGAATTATGAAAAAACAAAAAAGGGTCTTTTATGAAACACCGTGTACAGGCGCCCTTTTCATCACTGGCATTTTCAGTAGTTATGATAAATTGTACCATACTCAACTGTAGGCCTAAGTCCGGCTTTGCGCTGCATGACCATGAATGACTTATAGCAATATGGGCCAATCATCATAAGAAAATTCCACAATTTATATTCTACTGTATAAACTCATAATTAGCCTAGTACAACAATTATTCGTAATTTACATTATAATGCATTATTTAATTATTTACTTTTTGTTTCATGATTTATTTTTAAAGTTTTAGTTGAATTTATTGTTATATTCTTCCTTTTCAGCTTTTCATCTTAGGCATTTTGCTTTCCCATAACCGTCTGTTTCCATTTTTTGTGCTTTTTACATATAACAGTACTTTTATTTTATTTTATTTTTATTTAAAGATATTTCTTACTTTTGTCTAGGTGTTAGATTTAGTCTAACTGGCAGCGTGTCTGCTAGTTTTCAGTTGCAAATTATTTATCATATCATATTATATCATGTCAATATTATCATACCGTAATAATATAACTTCTGCAGTGTACTGTAGGTTATACAAAGCGGCCGGTACCTTTAAAATACTTCGATAATTAAACAACGCATAATTGTACATATTCGTCACGAAGACACGGGCATGTGGCAGTGAAAATCGACGTATGACGTCACGTACGCACGACCCGAATGAAAGTTATGATTAGCGCGCTTTGTCTGGAAAGACATACGACTACTGTGCAATGTACATAATAGATAGGCTAGACTACGTGTAGTACATCAGAGATAGTGGCTGATGATGAAAAACAGTCAGTCTTCGAAACAGAGGGCAGTCTCTTCTGTCTGCAGTATAAATAGCGTAATAATAGGCCTAGTGCTAGACCGAAAATCATAGTATACGTGGGAGTGACAAAATTTAAATCTAGACTGTCAAGCCTTGCGCAGGGATAAATCTGTCCGCGGTAACCGCCGTGGCATGCTGCGATATTTCTAGCAATGACGTCAGCGTCGTGATATCCATATCTACGGCAAACCTGATTATCGACGGAAGTTAAAATTCGTCAAAAGCTGTGCAAAGGACAGTGTTTTTGTAGACTTTTTTCTAATCGTCTCGGTGAAAAACTGGACGTGAAATTGAAAAAGGCACGTGTAGGCCTGGGAAATAAGGTTCAAGAGATCGAACTCGTTTCGGCGTCATGCACGAGCAAATTGTTTTTACCGAGCCAAAAGCCAAAGACAGTAATTAGGTATACTGGCCAAACTGATGCAGAGCGGCATAGAAAAACAATCGTGCACGGCTAACGGACGTGACCCAAGGGCAACACTGCGCAGTGGCAACCGTGGCTATAAGTAAGTAAGTAAGTAAGTAAAACGTAGATGCATACAGCGCATACCGGTTTTACGCGCGACAGAACTTAACGCTGAGCGCGTACCAGCTATCGTGATTCTGTCTGTCCGTCTGTCCGCCGTCCGTTTGTACCGTATATGATAGCGTATAGCTTCTAGTGTTTTGGCTAAATTGCGTGCCACTGGAAAAGAATATTTCTCTCGAACGAGGGCGTCGAATGGGGCAGCCCTCAAGAAATCGCTATTTTAGACCCACCGCTACTAGCTCCTCTAGCGCGAACGAACGGTTGCAGATAAACACAGGCATGCTGCTCATCATAACAAACACTGCTGACGAGATTTTCGGAGGTACCAACATGGATGACCTTAAACAAACTAAAACCTTAAAAATAAAAATAAAGGGTTTTGAGAATTTTTTGCGATTTTAAGCTGCGACGAAAATTTTAACAGTAAATTGAGACGAAATCACAGAAGATAGACCAAACAATCTGCATATATGATATTTTCAGCATTCGGCTTAGATTCCAACAGTATAATTCTCCCTATACGTTTAAAAAGTCTGCATAAGTGCGCCAAATTTAAGTGCGCCTTTCAGAACGCGTCATTATTGCACGTTGTACGCTGATACCCGAAGAGGCAGCACTTTCGCGCATCTTACAAGCATTAGCTTACTTTTCTTGTTCTAAAACTTACACCCCCATAGGTGTAAATGATCTAATGGTTTAGAGTATCGGACTCGTAACTTTCAGATTGTGCTTCGAATCCCCGCAAATTATTTGTAAACTAGATAGCAATCGTAGCCCGCAGGTTCCTCCGTCAAGGCAAAGCTATTCGCCAGGTGGCGTCACCATCTTCGCTTTGCCAGCGGTTCCCTTATTCCCCCTTTAACGCAATGGTAACGAAAATTTCAAAGTGATCCAGAATTCAGGATTCCTGCCGGATCACCCCCAAAATTTAATCACTTGTAGCTTATGCCATGCCCGACGTTTCCTCAAAATTTCAGACAGATCCGTCCATAACTTTTCGAGTTATCTTGCTCACACACAGACAAACAGACAAACAAACAAAGTCCGACAAAAACATAACCTCGGAGGTAACAATCTTTAGCAAGTTGCTAACCCTACTGTGCGTTCAGGTCCACTCAGCCTCCTATCCTGACAAAAGGATGTAACTCATTTCCGAAATAAGTAGTAGGCTTAACTTACGTGCTACGGGGCGAAGGCCTAATATGGCAAATTGGTGCGGTGGCATGTCTGCTAGCTGCAAACCTAGCGTCTAACTGTCCGCGTTAGCGAACAATGAGTTAGATGACCGCATAGTGCGCTGAGGTATCATTAGCTCGCGCCAATCAGCTGTCACTTCCGAGATTGCAAAGCGCTTCCGGTCACAAATCTCATGTACATGCGTGAAACAGAGCTGTATTATGTACTGAATTTTGCGGTTACTTTACCTTTACATAGCACTCTTAAGCGTTGTATGAGTTTGGCCAGAACATTTTTGCATAAAATAGCCATATGTGCAGATAGTGGCTGTTCACAGTTGAAAGATTATGCTTTATGTCAGAAGTTTTACAGTTTGTCCAGGAAACAGCTTTCTTGCAAACAGTGCGACACACGTATACTTTAGCGACAGACTGGAGAAGAAAACTCATCGTCATCATCATCATCAGACGCGAAGCGATCAGCGAAAGTGTCTCGCCGTTACGATCGTTCGCCAGAACAGTTTATCCTCCGCCGGTGTCACGAAATATAATCGCCTTCCTAAATAGCTGTTTCAGATCATGGAAATTTTAGGCCGTAAAGCGTATAGTTTGAAGAACGGCGAGATACCTCTTAAACAAGCAGTCAATGCCACCAATTTTAGGCTGTAGGTTAATCGCAATCCTTCGTCATCGCCAAAAGCATAAAACACACTAACACACTTATTTTTTTCAGGGCACATATTAGAGGCTTGCCCTTTGTGTCCTTTATCAGACCACATGCACTGCGTTATTGATTTTATGTTTGTAACTTTGTCTGGTATGAATTAAATGATTGATTGAATTCAATGTATGAGCATGTCTTGTAGTTACTGTCATCTAGCTCTCAGCCTTTTACAGTTATATTTGTAACAGTTAACAGGAAATAAAACTATACATGTTGCTTTTAAGATCGAAGTATAAATGAAACAAAAATTATACTGATTGTATGACGGAGGCTATTATTTTGTCATTTGAAGGAAATAAGTTTATTCACAGGTTGCTTTAAAGGTTGAAATTTTTACAAAATGACTGCGTGTGCTTAAGTGGCTAGCTTGTATTCGCATAGAAACATTTAGATTCTAGGCTACTCATTCGGCTATATAAGTTACAATTGCTTTAAAAACACCTATAGTCTGTGCAAAAGTAACAACGTAATATTGAGTAGAATGTAACAGTTAAATAACAGGGGGGCGATTTTTATACAGAGGGGGCGATAAATGTATCGCCCCCGGCGGATTTATTTCGAAATAGAATCTCCGGGGGCGATCTTATTTCGTCGCGAAATCCGCCGGGGGGCGATTTTCAAACCGGCGGATCTATTTCGCGGCACCGGCTCGAGGGCCCCAGTCGCTGTAACACCCGTGACACGACAGATGTGGTGGATCCAGGCGGTGGGAAAGAAGTCTTTGTCACATGGAAATTTACTCTTTCTCTCCTCAGGAGCATGCGTTACTCTTCGTTATAGCCCGTTTACACGATCAAGCAATCATCAAGCAAACATCGTGCAAACATCGCACGTTTATTTTGAATGCATTTGCTGGATGTTTGCTCCATAATTGCTCAATGTTTGCTTGATCGTGTAAACGGGGTATTAGACGAAAAAAACGTAAGCGTGATAAACGTTTGGAACATTTTAGCGAAAAAAACGACAAAAATGCATTGTTACAAAACATAAAAAGAGGTCATAAAACTTGCCGGAACTGTGCAAAAAGCAAGTTTAGAGACATGAACAAAAAAACAGAAAATGTCTATGGGGTATTGCAGCTAGCAGACTGTTTTATACGTACTTTAAATATTAATTGCTATATGAACAAAATCGCTTTCGAAACGAAGCTGTACATGTAATTCGCCGTTGAATCACTGTCGCAGTGTTGCTGCTGCTACAATATAACCGTACGGTGTAATGTTATGGATTGTCGCCTAGCGCTCTAATTTGATTTGCTTGTGTCATCCGTTTGTAATACGGTTGAGTGGATATATCGTATGATGGATTGCAACTTATGACAAAGGTCAACGTAATTTGGTACGAAGGGATATTAAACAAATAAACGTGTTCTTTTGGGACAGAAAAGTTCTATGATAAGCTGGCGGCGGTATACTGCTGGATGCAATGGATAACGAGAACGTCAAGATTTGCTCTAAGCTAAGTACTGGCCGCGGGTAGCCGCAGCACCATGCAGACAAATCTAATGTACTCCTCGCTCGCATTATTTTCTCCTGTATTCCTTTAACTGCCTTTTCGTTCCTTTCGGTTTGCATCAGAGACCCAACGTCCATTTGAGACGCGTCAAATATTATACTTATAATGACTGGAATTTGTCCCCCCGAAGTTAGAAAAATATTGTCGGATTTTACGAACTGAGGGAAAAATTTCCAATAATGGTCGGTGACGCAAGTTGCCATTCGTTTTGTTATATCTCAACGCATGTGTCTATCTTGCACCGTTATGGAGATGTGGCGCCTCAAAGGTAATGAGATCGCGTTCTTGACCTTTTGGGGTCACGTAACGTCATCGGTCACGTGGCTATTCGACTCGCGGTGGTCGACTTTCTATGAGTGGTCCATTGTGACAATGCGTCTATCTTGCACCGTTATGGAGATATAGCCATTTGAAGTTCTTTCAGGAAGGCTCTTCCAGGAACGGAGGTCGGTCGGTCGTCGGTCGGTCATTAATATTACACTGATTTCATATACTGCTCTTCACTACGTTAGGAAATTAGCGCGCGAGGAGTAAAAATACGAAAACAACGAAGGCACACGTATAAAGGGAATTCGTTACGAAAAAAACTTTGGCGTCGACGTACGAGGGGGGTTCAAAAAGTTTTGCAAGTCGATATGTTACACTGGAAAATTTTTCAAAATTTATACAGTAATAAAACGCATGTTTCTCATGAGAGCGGATATGACGTCATTGTAATGTATGACGTCATAGAACGTTAAACAGGAACGATTTTGAGTGCCAGCGCAATCAGCGTAAAATTGGGTTTGCTGTTGCATGACATTTCTTCAGTCTACCGTCGGATTTTCCAACACGAGGCTCTGGGACATGTGATTTTATGAGAGCCCTGACAAGTACGTCTGTGAATTTCTCATTTGCGGTATGTAAAGGTAAAGGCAAAACCAAATATAAGTTATACCCCCGTTTACACGATAAAGCAAACATCAAGCAAACATCAAACAGACATCATGCAAACGTATGCAATACACACAGGTGCACAGCGTGTGCTCTAATTGCTTTATGTTTGCTTTATGTATGCTTCGTGCAGGCTATGCTTCATGCAAGCTTGATATTTGCTTCATGTTTGCTTCATCGTGTGAATGGGGTATTAGGCTTATACCTGCGTCTGCGTAACGTATTGTTCTTGCAGATGCAGTAACACTGTTTCAAAGGTACGATTTACAGGAAAAAAACTAAAATTATAAATCCTTGGGAAGTCCTCAGACCCATCCAGCCCCGCCTCTTAATAACGTCCCTGACCGAAACAAGTATATAGCCATAAGGTACATCAAATTAACCATTTGCATTTATTTCTGAAGTCTATTTTTCTCTTCGACGCATTATAACTAAACATTTCATTATCACAATCGCGTGAAATCAATGCGAGATTGTATCGAATACGAACTTACCGATCGATGTGACGAAAACTTCAGTTGACCGATACTCAGATCGAACGAACAATCGCCGAAAAATGTGATGCGACGATGAAAGAAAATGCTTATCGGATAGTGTCAGCAAACAGTAGCAGCAGCCGGCCACTGGGTCCGTGGCAACCAACAGTGACTAGGACTACCGTGTCACGGTGATCGAAGCATGCTGCTAACGCGTAAAGCGGGATTTCCACTAAACGCAACGCACGCAACACAACGGACGTAACGTAACGAACGCAACCGACGGAACAAATCCAACGACCAGTGAGACAGCCGACAGCCCCTTTTTATATTCCGTCGTTTATAGCCTAATTATTAACACTAAAATGTTTGATGTTTGAAAAGCTCAGAGATTTTACAGTCATTATGTGAGTTTCAGCGTGAAAAAGTTAACAATATCACCATGAGTCCTGGGAGGGGAGTAACAGTTAAAAAATAGGCCTAAAGGCAAAGATCGGGTACGACAGTGACAGCTAATTGGCATGAGCTAATGATACCGCAGCGCACTATGCGGCATAGATGTGATAAACATTTACAACGTTTACAAAAAAAATCTTTGTAAACGCGTCTATTATTTTGTCAACGTTTATCTGAATAAAAATCACATGAGCGAAACGAAGCAAAATTATGACGGGAAGCCAAGCTACAGTGCATTGCGTTCGATCACTGAGAGAAAAAAACTTTTATTGGAATTTGGAATTATCCAAATAATAGGCCTAATATTCAAATTTACGCTCTGTGTACGTTTACTTTTATTTTACAAACGTTTACAATCTTTTTCTTAATAAACGCGTTTATTAACGTTTATTATAATTTTTTGGACGTTTATCACATCTATGCTATGCGGCCATCCATTGCCTGCATCAGCAAATACAATCGGGCCCGCAGTGCACCCAGCAGACATACCATTGCCCCAATTCACGGCATTAGACCTTCATCCAGTAGCCTGTAAGCTACTGCGTATTTTCCATCCCACTGAGGGTAGAAGGCTGAGTTGACATGGGCACACAGTTATTGTAATAATACAGTTGCAGAGTGCGCGTGGATGAGTTTAATTTACATTGATAAGCCGGACATCGTTCCGCAAAGCATGTTTAACAGTCATAGCTATCTAGATGTTATTAATAAAGTACAGTTTTGACGTTCGTATTACGAGACCCAGCTGCGACCCCACCACGAAATCCTCTAGCTCTGCTGCAAGTATAGATTATTATTTTCTCACATGCATCTGCAACTTGTATAATGAGCAACGTACGACACCTGTGAGTCGCGGTTAAAGGCGCGTACAGAGCGACGTAACTGAACGAAACTAAATCGAACTCGCCCATTGGTCAGTTCAGTTCAGTTACGTCGCTGTCTACGCGCCTTAACGTTCGAGCTCCCTCGCTTGCGCTAATTATCTCTTGAGATCTTACGTTCTATACGTCTGCAATGCGTTGGCGTATGCTTTGTCTCGTGTACACAATGGCATGCAACAAATGCGTGCTATTTCAATAGCGTCGAACTATTCCCGACGCTGAAACTTCCTTACAATGTCGGAAACAGGCTGCGTTCACACCTTAGAAAAAAATCCAATGACGTCATGCAAGTACAGTAAAGTATGCGGGGGCACCTTACATTGTATGAAAAATAAACGTAGAAAGTCTACTCTAAAACGTAAGGTCGAATACGCGATCAAAAAACATCAGGTTTCACTTTGTCTATGCTTACTGGTAGTCGACACAGCTTGAGTTCTGCTTCAATTATCTCCATTTCTGCGACAGTTTCTTGTGTCAAATTTGCTGCATTTTCTGAATAATTACGACGACTCTTTTATGTTTTTTTTCTTCTTCTATTTGTGCGATCGCATACGATTTCCGTACTAATTATAAATATACTCGACATAAATCGAACAGAAAAGAGAATTGACAAGCAACCGTGAGTTAGGGACGAAGCAATTAAGTGAATATCAGGTCAAACTACATGATGCTAATCGCCTTGGCTAACTAGTTGCACCGTCATAAAGTGACCTACTCTGTAGTACACGCCTTTCAGCCGACAGAATGCTCATTACTGCTAATCAGGCGACACAGGCGGCGGTCACGACATGTTCGTTCGCTCACAACATCGTGATATTATTTCACTGAGTTATGCGGGCAGTGAATGCCCAGGGAAGACAATTAGCCTGCCGTCCAAAATTACACAAAACAGAGAGGAGGGTCAGGGGGCAACGCCCTTGAAATTTAATGTTGCCGAAAGATTGTCGGAAAAATCTTGTTCTTGTCGAAAAATTTTCGTCTAAAAGTGCAAAATTTGGCTGAAATTAAGGTGCAAAAATTTGAAAAATCAGCACCCATAAAAATTTCCAAACGTTTGTCGGAATTCTGTCGGAAATGTTCACTGTCTGTCGAAAAAAATTAGAACTTTCTGTTCCGCCTACTTTTTTCAACACACGGCGCCGCTGATGGTAACAGTCGACATTTGTGCGTCTGACTTGGTCACGTGACCGGGCACCTGTTCATGGATTACTTCATTGCCGCCCCCATTTTAGAGCGGTTGCAAGCGGCAATTTCTGCTACCAGCCAACATGAATGGCTCCGCCGGTCACGGGATTTAGGTTACTATTATCATTAAGTGTGCTTGTATGAAGTATTTCAGCTCTACTATCATGAATGCAACGCTGAGCTATTTCTGAAAAGATTTGCACTATTATTGGAAAATGTAGATTAAATGTGCACGTTTTAAGATCATCAGCATCCACTACCAACACTTTTCGACAACACCTCAAGACTCATCTTTTTTCCGGCAACACCGCCATCGACTAACTGTTACCATCCGCGCCTACGATTCGAACTTCTGTTTTGACATATGGCGCGTTACAAATGCAGACTACTTACTTTTATGTGCTAGATTAAACTGACAGTGTGTTTGTCAGTTTTTGAGTGCAAATTTTCCATTGTATTGTATTACTTACTTACTTACTTACATTTTATGCACACTTCGTCTCGAACCAGTGCTTCGATGTAGGCTGCATAACGTAACTGCACATGCAGAACTAGCCTAATTATCTTGTCGGTACGCAACCTCAGTCTGTTTAAGACTTAAGAAAAGAACAAGAACAAAAACAAAAAGATGATGAAGAAGAAGACATTCTTCGGCTGATTTCACACAAAACACAAAACACCGATAAACTATAAACTACGTGGTGCAACGTTGTTGCGAATATGCGACTATCAGATTGAATGTTAAATTAGTCTGCTAATTAGTCAACGACACTCGCAAAGACCAGCCCCGCAGGCGTTAGTTTTAATATCACACTGGGAGACTGCATGCATGCAATGTAGTTAGGCAATAAGACTATTTATTAAGAAGAAGCGGCTGTGGCATCAGTGTACAAATGCGACACTGGAACAGGCAATGCGTGGGCCTATATACATGTACAATAATTAGCAGAGTATACCTCACAGTCGCGTACAGTGAGTAGTGTTACCCAATGTATACATGTATATACTGTGTCTCAAAAAACATCCCCGACATTTTCGGTCTAACTTGAAAAAAATTATCAAATTTTAATAATTTTTGGTATGAATATTCCTGAGACA
>Ga0209671_1004434_pt1 | contig 13915 bp, 4 predicted proteins | sample WorMetHERISLAND2_2_FD_187401 | JGI IMG/M metagenome (GOLD analysis project Ga0209671, IMG submission 187401) | Marine gutless worms symbiont microbial communities from Max Planck institute for Marine Microbiology, Germany - Olavius geniculatus... | ecosystem: Host-associated > Annelida >... | reverse complement strand
ACCTTGACCTAGCCTAATGTTTAAGCCTTACAATCTACGAAATCTGAGCCGTGTATAACAAGGCTAGGGGAACCCCTGCACCCCTGCAGTGACACGAAATTTTGTCACGATAAACTAGAGACCTTGGGGCAGCCCACAGTGAAGATTTCGTGATCCTAGCTTGCACCGTTTTGATACAGATCACGAGTGTGACAGACGGACGGACAGACGGACAGACAGACAGACGCCCAGACGATGGCTAAGACGCGCGAAGCATTCTGCTTTCGCGCGCAAAAATGCTGGACGTCGGAAACCGATTGCCGATGCACCGTCAAACAAAGTTCGCCGTACGAGGCCCTACGCAAGCCATTTTGCCAAATACTGTGCATCAGAGGTAAACTAAATAATAAATTATTGCGCTCACAATGGCACATTCGTACAGTGAAAGTTTCTGTCGCCGCTTGAGTTAGATTTGCAAAAATTTGACATGAAGTACAACACCTTTATTATGTTAACGACGAAAGAAGCAAATGAAATAATTTTACCATGCGTCGTACTTCTGTATTATTACAAAATATTTTTGCTTGCCAAAATTCGTCAATTTTGGCAAACACGTACAAGAAATTTGAGCTAATGCTCACGAGACGCGTGAAAGCTAGGCTATGGTACTTCTTGTTCGCAAATTATCTTAGTTATTGTCGAAATTTACTCTTGAAGTGTGCGCCGCAGCCGAAAATCGCAAAAAAAACAATAAAACCCCTTCTTTCAAAGTCATCGATGTTTATGTCACTAAAATTATCGTCATTATTGTTTGTTGTGAGAGGCAGCATGCATGCCCATGCCTGTCTGCAACCGTTTTCACGCTAGACTTAGCAACAGAGGTAAAATAACGACTTTTAAGGGATACCGCTTTTGATGCACTCGTTTCATCGAACCTACAGGTTGCAGCAGAAAAAATGGACCCCTAAAGTTTTTCGCTGTTTTCTCAGCAACTGTTTGGAATTTAATTTGAAATTTTACAGATTTATTTAGTAAAACCTTCTATATTTAACTGCCAAGTAAAATTTGATTCTGTTGAAAAACGACGAAGTTACAGATTTTTCAGCAGAACACCAATTTAATAACATCCCAATATCTCCGTAACGGTGAAAGATAGACGCATTGTTCCAGTGGACCACAAATAGGAAACCACATATGCCGAATTGCCGAGTCCAATGGTCACGTGACCGATGACGTCACGTCACCCCAAAAGGTCAAGTTCGTGACCCCAATCTCTTTGGGGCCCCATATCTCCGTAACGGTGCAAGGTAGATGCATGGTTACAATGGGCCGCCAATAGGAAACCACATATGCCGAGTCTAATGGTCACGTGACCGATGACGTCACGTGACCCCAAAAGGTCAAACTCGTGACCCAAAAATTTTTGAAGCCCCGTATCTCCGTATCTGTGCAAGATAGATTCATGGTCATCATTGACCACCAATAGGAAAGTGCTCTCGACGAGTCCGATGGTTACGTTCCGATGACGTCACGTGACCCCTAAAGATCAAAATCGTGACCCCAAAATATTTAAGGTTTAGTGTCTTTATGGCCGTGTAAAGCAGATGGTTTATAATTGACCATCAACATAAAAACTTTGTTATTGTAATAAAACAGCAAATATAAATGTACAAAACATATGTTTATACGTTTGTTAACGGCCACATGCAATGAGTGACACATCGAAAACAGCAAAAATCACAAAAAGATGATATTATTCAACAGCACATTGACAGTTAGACGACGTGATGGTGAGTGATATCACCTTTTTATGATTTTTGCTGTTTTTGATGTGTCACTCATTGCGTGTCGCCGTTAACAAGTGTATAAACTGATGTTTTGTACATTTATAACATTCAAAAACCTTGCTACGCTAGCTGGACGCCTGCAAGCAGAATCTTTGTATTCGTAATTGCGACCAAACCGCTGCAGATAGACATAGTAACTATTGACAGCCTATAAAAACTCGTCATTTAAATGATGCTGGTATGATTATGGTATAGCTTATATCACCAGATCAAACTACCGGGTGGTTCAAAAACGGGAACCCCGTTTTAATTTAGTGATAACTTCCCAAATGTACACCGATTTTAACAACTTTTTACTGTTACAACAAGAAATCCATAATGCATGAAAGTAAAATTGCAGCGGACACCTCACCTTAATTTATTGTGTATCGCCCTACCTATAGAAAAACACACCGCTCCCAAGTTTCCAATGTGCAACGTTTTAAAGTTACTCAGAACAACAATTAATTTAATACTTATTTCATAATTATTCACATAGGCCTAACTCGTAGCATTTATTAAGCATTAACGTAACTGTTGATGATGCCGACTGGCCATTAAAAGTGATAAATCATACGCAGCATCGATATAAGGAGTAAGCTTAGTGTGTGTTTTGTCAGGTAGGGTGATTACAGAATGAATGCGAAATAGTAAGCATAATTTTACTTTTATGCGCTATGGATTTTTGATGTAACAGTAGGCCTACAAAAATGGTTGGAATCGGTGCACATTTACGGAAGTTATCGCAAAATTAAATCAGGGTTCTCGTTTTTGGACCACCCTGTAAAGGTTGGAAAAAAGTTCCTTTTCGCTTCCATTCTCGGGCCCATAAAACGATTTAGCCAAAAAATTACACTTTTATGCCTAGGCCTACTCATTCTCCACGGTGTACGGACAAAAAGGCACCGGACAAAAGGCCACCAGGCTAGTTTTTCTGTAGAATTCTTCTTCCAAATAAAATGCACATCTTTTTGGAAACATAACTCAAGTCGCCACACTATATACTAAAATTGACATGTTTTGTTGCTGTAGTTTATTAAGCTCGTGCTTTTTTGTACTCAAAAGATGCTGCTCTAGCGTGGCGGGCTTAACGTCGCATACGAAAAGCTCAACACGAGACAACGTACTTGTGTAAAAGTCATGGAAATTAGATTCAATATTTTGGCGAGTTAACTATTTATGCAGTGCATGGTCAAAAGCCAACTTGGTGGCTTTTTGTCCGGGATTCGTTCTCCACTCCCTGTCTCTCAGTCAAGTTATTTTGTCTAAATCCAATTAGTTTCCGAGAAGATTCGATTATGTACACCTATGTAGGCCTACGCTAAAATGTCTTGCAGAATCATTACAAATAGACCTAAACCTAACAAGCGGTAGATTTACACGTGTATTACAGTACTGTTGGCCATGTGGATTTTGACTGCGCAACGACTGGACAACGTAACACCCAGGTCCGTCGAGAGCCACAGCGGGGCCCGGGGAAACATTCTCGCGGAGCCCCAAACATTTTACGGGGCCCCTCTGGGGAGAAATTTTAAAATTTTTTTTCTTTTCAAAATGGTACATTTAGGCGTACTTCATATTTCTGGCCGACGGCGGGGCCCCCAAACGTCGCGGGGCCCGGGGTAGCTAACCCCCTTACCCCACCCTCTCGACGGGCCTGGTAACACCTATTGCAGTCTACAGTCTGTACGTATAACCAGCTGCGCCGGAAAACTCAGCACTGTCAGCACTCGGCAGTTAATAGCTCAGCCGTGCCGACGTATAGGCCTAGAAACACGGCGCCTTGTTGCTGCTGCTGCTGCTGCTATTTGCTGAAACTTATCGAGGTGCACCCTAGCTTCAGGCCACGCGCCCTCGCCGCCAAGTCAGTCACTGCGTCTTGCATTTACTAACGTTGTGCAATACTTAAGCGCAGTCACGCTACCGATTTATGTTGCGCACGAACTGGTGATGAAATCGTTCATGATTTCTAGCTGAATCCGGCTACCAAGGTAAGGTTTGCGCCCCGATTTTTAATACGCACGTTGCACAGGCTTTGACCTAGGCCCCATGCATAACCTTCAAATCACAATCACGTAGCTATATGTTACACCACACCCAACGTAGCCTATACCGTCATTTTAACTGTTTAGCAGTTAATGTATTAACGTTGGTCATTCAGTTTTTCATGAAGATCCATATTAATTGAATGCATTAATCCTAGCGATTTTACGCAAACTGTACGACCAAACGAATGGTTTAATGGAATCAAAATGTGAGATATGAGACAAGTTCTGCTGCATAAAAAATCAACAAACACGGATATAATGAAAGAGACAGGAGCGTCAGAACAAAACGCCAAAAAAGAAATAACGCGAATGAAAGTGGGGAGGGGACTTAAACCAGCAAAAACTTAAAAAAAGAAAAGTCCATTAACAGTGCAGAGAAAATACGTGAGAGAAAATTAGCAGTGGCGTGACGCTGATGTTTGTCGTTTGATACATCTTTTGATGCATCGCTGCATGCAGAACTCGTTCAATGACGACTGGAGCGTTGTGTTGCGCCAAGCATCGACCATACCGCCGAGCTCCGGCGAGAGTCATGGATCCGCACTTTATCCAGCTCGAGTCGCAGCTGGCCGCTCTGAGAAACCAACGACATCCGATCGCTTCACCGACGTCCAGACTGACGTCGTCCAAGCCGCTACGCAAGTCGACGGCCCGTGCACGCGGTCTGGCGGCCAGCTCGTCAATGTCGTCGCTCTCAGCTTTGTCGTCGTCATCGTCGTTGACGCTGTCACAGGATGCCGCGACGCTGACGACCGCTGAAGCTTCGCCAACGTCTTCGCCGTCGTCATCTCTGCCGTCGTCGTCAAGCTCCGTGGAGTCGGCGGCTGCGGCGGCAGAGAAGCGTGAGCGCAGTCTGAACCGCAGTCAGCAGTCGCTGACAACTGCCACCATCGCGTGCGAGTCGTCAGAGCAATGTCAGCCTAACGTTACCGTCAACCAGCCGTCATCATCATCATCATCATCAGCAGCAGCAAGGCTCCGCAGCATACCGAGCATCAGCGAGGAGCGTTCACGCTTCCGCATCGTCAAGATCGACACGTACGTCGACCGCGGCCGCTGGCACTGCCACAACTTCGCCGACCCTCAGCTCCACGACGCCGACGTCGCGCGCAGCTCGTCGTCGACCCAGGACCACCTCGGCGCCCGCGGCGTCCACGGCCACCACGACGACCACGACGACTCGCCGCCGCCGTCGCAGATCTACTACATCGCGGCGGGCGGCGGCCAGGGCGACACCGGCGATCCGTCGAAGAAGTTCTACGTGTCGACGATCGTCTACGGCGAGCACGGACATCCGGTGCTCGACCGCACCGTGCGCATGTCGCCGCTCCAGCTGCTGCATGACGTTGCTGTGACGTCAGCTGATGACGTCACAGTGACGTCAGCAGATGCCGCGACAGAGACGCCGACGCCGTCGCCGCGCGCCAATCGTTACAACTTTAACCAGTCACTGAGCAATACGCCAGTCGGCGAGGACGTCGACAGCGACACATTACTGCCTGTAACGACCGATAACTGTCGCGATGAGCTTCCTGTCGACGGTCACGTGACATCCGCTGAAACTGATGACGTCACGGTAAACGATGACAGTCCGTTCAGTGGTGTTGCCATGGCAGCGCACAGCAGCATGCCGCCGATGATGACGTCACGTTCGATGACGTCAGAGGTTGTTGCTGGTGTTTACGATGACGTCATAAGTCGACGACCGGTGACGACGCTGCCACTGCGTCGACAAGATGACGTCACGATACGTTGTCATGACGACATCAGCTGCACTGCAGTAGAGCCGTCGCCGGCTAATTGTCCGACTCTACGCTTTCCGTCTGCCGACGATAGCCAGTGCCCCAGGTGCGCGTTATGGCGTGTATACACGGGGCGATCGTCGCCGCGACTCTCGGAACAACTGGTTGAGGCGACGATCGCCTTGTGTTTGTATATACTCTGTTATGATTTTATCTAGGTTTTCTTTTTCGCACATACGTTGCCTCGGGCACCAGATAAAAAGCTTAAAGCAGTTTTATTGTTTATCGTATGTATCTCAGCCGCCACTGTGATTTTTTTTTGTCATTAGCGATCATTTTAAATTCGCAAATCTTTGGATATTTTTCAGTCCGCAAAATTTCCAGCAAGTTTTCGGTCGTTTTCATTACCCTGCATTTCTTGCTGATGCAGTTGCTGCTGTAAATGATGATGCTGTAACGTCGTGCTGATGTGTGTAATGTACGAGGTACCAGATATTCAGCTTATCAGTTTCCAGACGGCACTGTCATCACAGTCAGCTGTGATTACGTAATTAATTTAATGTACATAATTTTATATCATGTACACATTACAGCTAGCATGCATATAGACCTAACTGTTTCGTTACATGCTTTTGATGGCATAATATTCTCCGAACGGTGAAGGCATAAAATGATGGACGAGCGGAAAGATAGGTCCATGTCACAGACTGACAAATCGTCGAAAACTACGGATTTCGCGCATAGGCCCTACATTCGTCACAAGCAACTTCGGCTAAATTGATTGTTGAAGCTGGTTTGCTTCACCGTTGCACACCGTGCAATAGGCCTTTGGCCTATTCGGCCAACGCCTTCGGCATTAATTAGTCTCGCTGAATTCAAACCACTTTAACAAATTCTTTGTTTACGTGTTGTGTTAACTTGCTAACGCAAGCGCTTGTTGCTGTATCATTTAACTAATCGTGCAATTGTCTAAGCCGTGACGTTATCGTTGTAAAACGTACAAGAGTGTAATCACTGCTAAGATAAAAAGAAGCACTACAGACATTGATTAGTCTATCTATAGGCCTACGCTACCTAAATTTATAAAGTTGCATGATGTCGTCAAGTTTTTGTACAGATATAGTCAACAGTAAATTTGCAGTAAAAGTGCGAGTATTCTGTGGCCTGCAAACACGCTGCGCTGACGTCAGTGATTAATTGAACATAGGCTACGCTAGTGGCGGACCGCGGACCGGTTCTGGCGGCGGAGTTGGCGAAGCCGTCGCCGTCTAGTCTAATCTATGTTTAGCCGGTAAAACCACTGCCGCAGGCGTCAACCGTCGCAAACCGGTAAAGCACACGTATGTATATGCTTTTTGCCAGTGCTTCTGCAATCTTCATTGCAGTCGAGCGTCGACTGCCTGCGCTGCTCGCTACGTCTTGTTGCTGGTCGCTGCCGTGCCACAATCGCATTCAGCTGCAAAGTGCAAACCGAACTCATAATGATAACTGAACTATATAGTGCAGATAACGGTCCGAACTCATTATTTTGTCGACAGTAATACCCCGTTTACACGATGAAGCGAACACAAAACAAACATGAAGCAAAGATGAAGCAAACGTACACGTGCACGCGGTGACGCGTGTGCTCTAAGTTTGCCTCATGTTTGCTTCATCGTGCGAACGAGGTATAACTCATCGAACTTTTTGCTTGACTTTGTGCAGTACGACATTACAGTCGTATAGGCTATAATAAGTCTAACTAAAAGTGTTGTACATCACACGAACATAGCTTAATCGTAAGCTTACTCAACATATTTTTTTACATTTTCTAACGGGGTAAATGTCGCCCATGGGCGCCGTCCGCGATTTTTACCGAATTGAAAATCGGCGTAATGGAATTTGAGCTTAATGAACTATCAGTGAACTGTGTATGTGCTGTACATATGGCACAGTGTGAAAGGAGGCGCAGTTGAAGCATGCAGCAACAGGAGCAGCAGGAGAAGCAGCATCTGCAGCATTGTGGCTCTCGACACTAAGATCGAACAGGCGATGGTGAGTAGAACGATATGTATAATGTACATACATCAACTAGCTTCCCTCTAGCATAGCAGTGTAGTCCGCTCTCTGCCGGACGTATAAATTGAAGGTTAAAGATTAAAATGGGTGTAGGCCTACGAGATACCATCGCAGAGCTACTGAGCGTCACTTGCCATGTCAGATCACACAATCACCCGCCACCCCACACAGGTAAACGCACCCCCCCTTAAGCCCAGCCAAGCAGGCCGGTACTCGATTTACTGATCCCGTATGGATAAAAGGCTGAGTTGAACCTACCCTTTTGATCATTAAGACTAGCCGCCAGCGTCCCAATCGCCACGCCACCAAGCCACATCGGGCAGCGTTTTATGCGGCCGTCCTAATAGTTAGGTTGCATTGCGGATCTTGCCCGTTCGTCTGCCAGTCCCGTATCATCGCGTTCGGGCTCTGACCTCGAAAACAAGACACGACAAAAAAAAACAAAATCGGTGTGAACGTTCCCGGGAGGTGGAACAGCCGGTGTACCAATTTTTAGCTCCAAAGGTCAAAGGTCAACTTTACCGGACGTCTAAAAATTCTTCTCGCTTGTTTACGTTTACGGCGGGCGGTCGCGCGTGCGACTTCGCTCACTGCACACTAGGCGCAGTGATGCAGTGGGCGACTACGCGTAATTAACTAGGCGGACGGCCGCAAACGAGTCGCCACAAGGCGTGACAATATTTTCACTTGTAGAATTTCATGTAATTGTTGTTATAAAGCGACAAAAATGAAATAAACTAAAGGCTTGCGTTTCATTTTATTTCTGTGACTTCTGTTAAACGTCTGCTTTACTTTTACACTTTTATTCATCCATCTTAGCAGAGACGCCAGAAACCACAAAATGCAAAGGAAGGGAGGGGAGGCAGCGTCGTAGGCCTACTTGAAAGCACTGGCGTCTAGGTCCAGGTCAGCTAGGATACGGGGCAGGATGGGACGTTTCCCCGCCTAAATTTTGGGCTATTGGAAAATTGCCAGAATTTTTTGGTCGAAAAATATTCGTACATTTGGCGTACAAAAATTTATTTGGGGGACATTTAGGGGCACAAAAGGGCATTTCGATCTCTGCCCCCGAGCAACAAGGGCAGAGGTGGATCTGTCCCGCGCTGCCCCCGTGGCGCTGGAGCATATGCATCTAAGTTCGTCTGTTACGAAGCGTGTAATTAATTGTATGTGCAGGAGCTGGTGAAGAGCCACCTGATGTTTGCTGTACGAGAGGAGGTGAACGCGCTCAAGGCACGTATCAGCGAGCTGGCTGCGCGGAATACACGCCTCGAGATGGAGAACACGATGCTAAGACAGCACGCGTCGCCGGACACGCTCGCAAAACTGGGACACACCGAGCCCGCGTCTCCCACGCTGCAGAATAATTAGCCTAACAACGACATTTCGAGTTTCTATTGCAACGTGTAAACACTAGCGTAGCCAGGATTTAGTTGTAGTGGGGAAGAGGTCCCCCCAAATTTTTTTTCGTATTTTTGCCTGAAAATGACATGTTTTTGTGCATTTTGGCAATATTTTGAGTGACTGAGTAGACTCCTAGGGGACACGTTCTCCCCAGTGCCCCCCTCCCTATGGCTACGCCAGTGCGTGTAAATTTTCCGTTATTCGATCGTGCCGTTGACGTTTTGCAGACAGCAGCCGACCGATTGACTATTAGGGGTGTACAAAGAGATGGAACTGAACTAAACTGAACTGCTAGTTATACCCCGTTTACACGATCGAGCAAACATCGAGCTAGCTCGACGAGCTATGGTAATTAGCATGCTAATTAGGAGACCGGGCGTGTTGTAATTGGAAGGCCTATAGGCCTATAACATGTGATCAGCTGTGGGCTAAGCCTAGGCCTACATTTGAGCCAGAGGGCGAGGTTTCATCAGGCCTGCTCGATGTTTGCTCGATCGTGTAAACGGGGTATTACGCTTAGCTGCGAGTTGAGCGTCTGGCGGCTGCGCAACTTGAGCTGGCAGTTCGATCAGTTAACTTCAGTTCAGTCGCTTTATACACTCGTTTAGTCGTCTGTTTTTCAGCTCACACCACTGGCTACAAACACGTCGTGTGTTCCAGCAGGCAGTGAATTGTAGTTGGATTAACTGTGGGACAGGAATGCACATTAATCTACAGTGCTGTTGAAAATGACAGAATTGCAAATCATTACCCCCCCCCCTTACCCCAGAAGGGTTGTCAGCTGTCGCCCTATCGACCGAGACGGTAGTCGGCAACTTACACCGTTTTACGACTGAAAACCCTATGATTACGTACAGTGTATTTGTTGTTTCCGGTACTTGACAATGCTGTATAGAGTTATAGGTATTTTGATACTGTGGTATACAACAGCCGAACGTCGTTGTTTGGGCGAGACCCATGTACAGATATAAGCTTACTGATTTGTTGCTTTTTACTATTGTACACATAATAAGGGTGCCTTTGTTTACTTGTACTGACAGTCATTGCAATATTATATTTATTTGTGGTTATTACTTTCCACACGCAGGCTTATAGGTTGTTTATTTTGCAGGACATAATATTACGGTGTTTTCGGCCTCTTGTAAGGCCAGGATTCCTAAATACGATACAGTAGCAGAAACTTACTCTTTGTAAGTGAGAATCGTTTTATAGACTTTGATAGCACATCATCCTTTTGTCCTCTATTACTAAAACGCATCATTCTCAGTGCCGGCGCAAGAGAGTTGGAGGCCTCCCCACAAATACAACTGTGAGGCCTCTATAACGGGGGTCTCGGGGCGTATCCCCCATTGGGGCCCAGGGGCAGAGCCCCTGGTCAGGGGCTGAGCCCCTGGTCAGGGGCTGAAACATTGTTGGCTTTTGGACGTTCAATGGAAGCTGCGAATATGCCCGCTTTTCAAAAATTTGAAATGCAAATAAATGTGCAAAATTTGTGTCGTCTTTGCAAAACCGCAATATGTCACAAATTACCGTACATTAATAAAAGTAATAGACTTGTCCATTTTGGGTAAACTTTCGACACGTTTACTGAAATTATATTTTGAATATATTTTCAAAAACTATAAAATTTTTTTCAAACATAGCATGAGGCCCCTGAGCATACGCGACCCCCCCCCCTCTGGCCGGGAGGTATGGTGGGCCCTTCTGCCGGCTCTGATCATACTGCCACTTCTTTGGTACATCAATTTTTTTAGTCAGTTGTTTTATTACGCAGAAAAATTGACTGCTGTCTTACAATTAGGCTATTTGAAGGCTACAGCATAATTTTTTGGTAATTGTTACCAAATCACAGCGAGGCGCACGTTGTTGTAATGTACTGTGCTGTGACAGTTACTCCGGTGTATTTCACCGGTTGGCCTAGGCTACACACACCGAAAAAATACGTGTATTTTCTGTGAGTACACAGTCAGGGGCGTCGTGAGTTAAAAAGTGGCAAGACAGAAATTGCAATTTTCGGACAACTCAGCAAATTTCCAACAGAGGACATTATGTGTGCTCAAAATTTCTCAATTTTTGCCCGTGTTTCCCCAAAACGGGAGTTTTCAGCTTCAAGCTGTCCATTTCTGAACAAAACTTTTCTTACAAAAAACATTTTCTAACATTTGTTTGACATACCAAAATTTAAGGGTGGGGACTGCCCTCCCCTTATTTCATGCGACGACGATGTACACAATGACTTTGGTCGTATGACAAACGTGTTTGTTAGCACTGCATAATATTACTGTGAGCTGCGTCGTTGTAATTAGTTATTTCATTTGGACCATTCCAGCGATTTATACATTTTAATTAATATACGTCAGAATTAAGCAGTACCCGTTACATATTTATTATACTGTAATTTATACTGATGGTTGTGCACAACTGCACACGAACTAGTTATTGTTAATAAGTTATATACACTGTGTCTCAAAATAACATCCCCAATATTATCGATCGTAACTTCAAGAAAGGTTATCAGATTCTAATAATTTCTGGTACGAATATTGCAGACACAACTTGCCATCAAATGACGCTTACAGCTTCCTACCTCACCCAATGTTTGCTTCTGCACTACCAACGGAATGCAGACCAAGCGAAATATGCATTGAAATGCGCAAAAACGTGAAAAAAATCCCCAACATTATCGATCATAACTTGAAGAAACATCATTAGATTTTAATAGTTTTTGGTCTAAGTATTTATGACACAACTGGCTATTAAATGATTGTTTAAGTTCCCACCTCATCCAGCCTCTGTTCTTGCACTACCTGGGGAAATCTGACCAAGCAAATCATGTGTTGAAATGAATGAAAACACTTCAATAGGCCTAAATTCTATCTATCCATATCTTTGGCCCCCAACAACCAGTCCATTACAAGGTTTTACTGTCATAAAGCAGTGTCTACCAGATGACGTTCAGGAATGTTTATAAATTCAAGAAATGACTGGTGAAGCCTGGATTAGTCTAAAACAGAACATTATCGATACTCCTGTCAATGAATGCAGAAGGCGTCTCCATGCTTGTGTTCGCACAATGCGTCCATATTTCAAGCAATTTTGCTGTAGGCAGTTAAAAAACGAAACAATTAGATGAAATGTCAGGCAAAATGTCAAGAAAGTTAACAAAATATGTTTTGTGCATTATTTAGATTAAGCAATAATACTGCATTGAGTAAAAAAGCGATATTTCATTGATTCTGTCTTCCCCAGGTAGTACACAAACGACTTTGGGTGAGGTGGGAAATTGAGCAGTTATTAATTGGCAAGTCGTCTCAGAAATATTCAGACCAAAAACTATTAAAATTTGATAATCCTTCTTCAAGTTACAATCGAAAATGTTCAGGATCTTTTTTGAGACACAGTGTATATTCAATCACATCGCAACCTTTATCAATTTTACTGTTTCAAATTTTGAGTTTATTAGCTCACGCCAATCGTTCACTTGCGATGTCCAAAGCACCGAAAAGAATCTTAACTTGAGCAAGCAGCACAAGTGACAAGGCGACTTACAGCAGAAGACTGCAATTCCCACCACACCAATGTGTGAAGCACGACGTTGTTCTAATACAGAAATTGCTCGCACAATATTCATTTTACAAGCAGAGACACTGTATCATATTCAGCAGTGGAAGTATATCACCAGAAATACATTGTCAGCATGTAGCATTCACAAGCCACGACAATAGAATGCAGCATGTCGAAAGCTTCAGACAGCGGACGTAAACGGTAAACAGCAAAGTTCAAAGCATGAACTGATTTTTTTGCAACACAGTGACTTATGAACATTTAAACTCGTATATTCACCGTAAGGTTAAGCCTATATTGTGCTCGTGCTTACATTTTGACAAGTCACGGTATAACTGAATATGAATGGATGAATGAATGGGAACCATAAAACCTGACACCGGCAAGGCCTCCAAATGTTTTGTATGAGCAGAAAGCATTCAGACAGTAAGTTATGTTACTGTCTTACAATTAATTATAATGCAAACTGCAAAGTGGCGCACTGTTTATCTGTGGTAAAAGAGCCTTCTTGTTAACATAATGCCATGGCAGCAGAACTGAAATGCATTCCCTTTTACCCTTTAACCACTAGCTAACATGATAACGCATCACATCTACAAGTCAGTTACAAAAATATTGCTGAAATGTTAAAATACACTGTTTGTTGGTGACAAACAAACGACAGCAGAATAAATAAGCAGAACCGATCCACTGGAACCCGCAACAAGTAAAAATTAACTGACTATACAAAACAATGCACATCCGTATGCAATTAACAATATGTAGGTCAATCAATGTAAACAATAACAAGAATAATAATGCAGTGTAAGTTACACTTTCTGAAGTGTGTGTACACTGTACACTCAGTGGCACAGACAAGGAAATGGGGTGGGGGGGAAGCGAGGGCTTAGCCTCTCCTCAAATCCATCAGACAAAACAAGCACACGTTTAAAATGCACTAAATTTGGTTAATTTATTCTGAGGAGAATAAGAAAAGTTGCTGCCACCAGATCTCATATTATAAAGATACAATACACCAAATTTGATTTAGGCTTGGGCCAGTCAGAAATTACACGGTACGCCAAAGACTGAAGCTTGAAGCCTTGAGCAGCACCACCACGTAAATGAAGTCTAACCAATGAATGACAATCGGTGCTTCAATGCCTCTGTCAGCACGAACAGCTAGAAGATGCAGAGCTCTGAAGCTCAATTGGTCCATCCTTCTCTATCAGCATCACTGACAACACTGTCAAGGTGCCAACATCCTATACCATTTTTACACGCGAAAGCAGCTACTGCTTTAGCGTGTAAAAAT
>Ga0209671_1004433_pt1 | contig 13915 bp, 5 predicted proteins | sample WorMetHERISLAND2_2_FD_187401 | JGI IMG/M metagenome (GOLD analysis project Ga0209671, IMG submission 187401) | Marine gutless worms symbiont microbial communities from Max Planck institute for Marine Microbiology, Germany - Olavius geniculatus... | ecosystem: Host-associated > Annelida >... | reverse complement strand
AATATATCTATAATGTGCATGCCTGCACTAGTGTGTCTATTTAGGTACACATCGTGTGTATATCAGAGACGGCGCCTGGCTCGTTTGAAACACAGTCCGAAAACTCGGATCACCTATGTCACAGTCACGTGATCGTTTAAACCAATCAGATGGTGCCCCGACGATCCGCCCCGCCCCGAGGATTAGGACAGGCCAAAAACAGCGATGCCTATTGCCTCGTAATAATCGTATCGTATCGAAGGGTAAGAATAAAAAGCAAATGCATGTAACATAAACTGGTGGAAAATAAGTATAAAATCAAAAATGTCGAAACCTTTGACGTTAGGAAATTCTTGCAAAAATAATATAATTGATCACAATATTTTAAAAACAACATAAACAAGTGCTCTGACCTGACCCATTTAACACTGACCAATCACAGTCGGTAGGTGGTAGTGTTGCACGGTGTGGGAAAACTGCGATACCGACAAAAATTACCGCCATACCGGTATTCATGTACTGTACATTGTCATTCGGAATGTAAGTCAGAACCACCGGTAATTCCCGAAAAAATTCCCCGGAATTCCGCTTTTCCGAAAATGGCGAAAAATCTGCTGAAATTTTGCGAAAAAATACCGGTATTTGTGTTTTCACGCATTTTCGTCGGTGGCGGTCCTAGCCTCAATATCCGGGGGAGGGAGTACGGCCCCATGACGAGCGCCATAGCGCGAGCCTATAACTGGGTCTGAGATGAGAGCCCCCAGAGGAAATCCAGGTGCAGCTAGGGGGTCAGTGGGCGAAGCCCCTCTGAAGCTGAAGCACTTTTGGTTTTTGGACGTTCAATGGAAGCCACAAACTTGCTCACTTTTCTAAAATTTCGAAAGACAAAAATATTGCACATTTGTGTTATTTTGCAAAAAAAACATGGGTGGCCACGAACACTGGGATGGGGCATGGAGCAAGCTGGCCGGGGCCGCTCCCCCTCCCCTTCCTGTGCCTCCGGCCCGGCAATTTAGTACCGCCACTGATTTTCATCCAGCAAACAGTTTAAATTATTGTTTTCGACGGCGACGTTCAGGTTTATAGGCAAATAAAAGTGTACTGACGAGTGTAGACGAATTTTTAGCGCCACATAAACGTACAGCGTGCTGCTATTATAGAACATGTTCGGCGCTTCTTTTGCGGTCAATACGTAACGTACGGTTATTGTTCTGACGAATAGTTAGATTACTTATTTATTTTACGATAATATTTACGCGCTCACACTGATGTGTTGTGTACTAAATTTGTGACGTCATCGTTTTGTGGTTGTTATTAGGGTTGATTGCTGCTTTTAGTAGTTTACTTTCAGTTTTTGTGTCGTTTTGTCGCTTATATTTATTTAGACACTTATTGTGTTTGGCGCTAGTTAGGTTTACATAATGTAGGATTATTTTTGCTTTGTTTTCTGTTAGTTTTAGTGGGTGATGAGACATTGGACCTTAAGAGCACCTAGGTTAATCAAAAATCAAGCTAAGGATATGTTGCCTGGTGTCGGATATTAGTGTTGGCAATTTTAAAAGACATAATTATGGTTTGGAAATAGGCCTAAAAACTAAAAAAAATACTAAAGACGTTTTATGTGTCATAAGTCGAAAAATTATGCAAAAAAGTAATTTGAGAACGCAATTATCCACAGACAAGTTGATAACTTTTTGTCACATTAGTTGTTTTGCTGTAATTTGTCTGTAAACTGTGTATGTTGGACAGAAATAAGAGAACACGTAGATGCACTGGTTATACCTGTCATGAAAATTTGCACCAATTTCAGTTGTTCTGTGCTTTTTGATTTTGAGTTAAAAGCTTTTTAGCGCCAGACAAACAGAGAGATAAACACTCAAAATGTTTATTAATTTGGTGCTGCATTCAACTGAAAAGCTGTTTTTCTGTAATTAATAAACAAAAATGTAAATATTTTTATATGAAGTTTAGACTTGCTGAAGTTGCTGTTTGCTATTGATGCTGTTAGCATCTTCTGGCATCACTTGTGATTCTGTTTGTTTTGTTGTGCAGTTGAAATGGATATGTCTTTTCCGCTGACACCTCTGGCATTTTCACCATCAGTACCAAAGTATGGCACACTCATTCCCAACAGGATATTTGTCGGGGGCATCGCAAATGATGTGTGTTTTTATTATTTTTGTTTTATTTTTAGCATAAATGTAATTTCTAGTAACTAGACTTAGTATTTGGAATAACATTCTTCTGTTCAAAAATTATTTTTGAGGACCGGACTGTTAGTAAACATTAAACAAGATGTTCCAACCAATTTTAATGTAGGTGGAGGTTTGTTAAATTGATCCTCAAGAAGGACATCTGATCTGTTCATTGTACATATTTGTTTCACCATTCAAACTGAGTTTTTCAAAAAACAAAAGGTTTATGAATATTTGCTGAGACCACCAGCTAACCCAGGTAAACCTGCAAAAGTGGCCAGTGAAATGGTTACAGTTGTAGTTTAATTGTTATGCATTTGCAGAACTTGCTAAATTGCTATATAAAAGGGATCTAAAATGATCTTGTGTCAGTATTTCATCATCTGTTAGTCTTGCAGAACAATGCAATGCATTTTGTGGGAGACTAATGAAAATGGTTCAAAAAGCATACTACAGTTAAGCCAGGACAAACTAACAAGTGTTTGCATGATTTGTACAGACAACTGAGCTTGAGCTGAAGCATTTCTTCTCACAGTTTGGTGCTGTTCGTGACTGCAAAATCATACTCGATCGAGCTGGATTGAGCAAAAGGTTTGTTTCATATTATGTGTAAAATGCCAGCATATTCAGTTTTTGGTTATACAGCAGCAGTGACTGCAGAATGAGGATATCAGTGAAGTAAGGTGTCTGATTGCATAAATAAAAGCATTATGTAGATACTCAGCTTTAAGCAGCATAAGCTGCATACTGCATAGAGTACAGCAGCTCAACACTTGAGTTAATGTTAGAATGTGGGAGTATTCATTTCTGGAAAATTTATTGAAAAGTCAGTGTCATTCTAGTGCTAAATACTGGACAGCGCTTTTTCATTGACTATAAAAATGAGATATAAAAGTGACTTACGGTGAATGAAAATAGCATTGTAATATAGCTTGTCTTAAATATCTTAATCAGTAACTGACAAAATTAAATAGAGTTTTACTTTTGGATTACTGCACGAAATGCATACATATTTTTAGTTCAGCCAGCCAGTGTAGTGCTGTGAGCCTGTGACCATTTCATGCTTTAGTATGTGGGCTAACTTTGTTTACAGCTATGGCTTTGTTACTTTCGAGACACAGGATGATGCAGAAAAAGTCATGAAACGCTCGGTATGAATGATTCTGGTCACTTTGTTTATCATATTTTTTTCATTTGTACTGCATAGGTTATTGTAATGATATTTTTTTTTGAATTATATTCCTTGTTCAGTGGGATAAGCTAAGCTGGTTTGGTTTCTAGGTCGTGCATGATGTACGACATTACTCGCAAAAGGATCTGTACATTGCTGAAAAAAAATAAGCAGAATGATAATACCGGAATTAAATTTTTGAGTACAGGTATCTAATGTCTGAGTACCTAGGTTACTATTAATCACTAATAGCAAGTGGCATACTCCCTTTCAGATGTGTAGTAATGCTGAGGCGAAATGACTAAAAAAATCATCGACCTTGGATGACCTTTAAGGTCACTGACAACTAGTACAGTCAGCTTCATCCTGGTGTCAGCTGGGCTTCTTGTTCATCACTAGATGTTGGCAGCATTCATCTGTGACTGTGAGACTGTAAACTGAAGTTGTGTTTGTTGTTACATGTTAGTCTGAAACATTGATGCTGAGAGACAGGAAGCTGAATATCGGCCCTGCTATCAGAAAACAGGTGACCCAGTTGTTCCTCCAATGGTTTTAGTAAGACTGCTGTTTAAGGCATATAATAATATTAAGTGAATTGTAGAAAATTACGAAAATTGCACTTATGTATTTAGTCAATGTGATAGAAAGTTTTTTTGTTTCGGAATGCAATGCTGCTTGCTGTTTTATTTTCTGCGTTTATCAGCTCATTTTACAGTATTTTAGAATATCTCTACAAGAAAGGTCAATGGTCTGTGTGTGTGTCTCCATGTTGGAATTAAGTATATCTTTAAAATTCGTGAATTGATTTTGATATTATTTTCAATGCAGTATTGTCTGCATCAGGCTGCGTAAATGGAAAACAAGTCAATTGATTAGCTTTGGGAGTTTGGAGAGGTTCCAGATTCCTTTGTGAATATCATATCTTATTAGATGAGTTTTTTCTTTTAGTACATAGGGCATAAACTGAAATTTTGCAGTGTATGCTAGCAAGCTTATGACTGATTAAACTTACATGGAATATTAATTACATATGGTAAACAATAACCCCTGTGATTTTGAGGCATTGACAGTCTTCCCTTGTCTTGTGTTTACTGTATTTTTGTGCATTATTAAGCTGTTTTTTTTTAGCTGCAGGCATATTGAGTAAATTCCTACATTCTGCATTATGTCATTGGCTTCATTTAATTTTAAGTATCAGTAGTTATTGGATTAGGTCGTTTGTATTGCAATGCTTGCATTAGATTTTTCATACCATTTGCATTTTCAGTCTGTTTGATGCTGGGCGCTGTGTGTTGCAGATGTCATCTCGATATCTTGGTATGCAACTCTGTGTAACTTCTACTATTGCAGACTGTTCACTTTCAGTCCATTTAAAACAATTTATGAATTAAGTTCTTCTCTCGGATATGTGACGTCAGCAAGATGTTACTGTTAGCAGAGAATTTTTATTTTTTCCACTGGTGGAATACTTGATTCCTCTGAAACATTCCCTGAAAATTTTGTGGAAATCTAAACATTTTCCATGGCAATACAAAAGAAAATGTGAACGGGTGTTTTTTTCAAATATAGTGTATAAAGTGCAAATTTTATATACACAGTCAGTGGCATTGTGGTTATAAATGTTGGCATGAACATTGGGCAGGAAGTTTTTTTGCATTTTTTGCAGACAGCTGCAAATTTCTGATGGAGGGGATTATGAGTGCTCAGAATTTTAATTGTGCGTATAAGTTTCCTCGAATGGGGATTTTTAGCCACAAGTATTGTATTTTCAGAAAAAATTTTTTTGACAATCAGGAAATTTTCTGACAGGCTAAAATTTAAAGAGGGGATGGTGCAGTTGTCTTTTGTTTTGTCACGATGCTTTTGCCAGTGATGGATGCGTTGTTGCAGCTGACCACGTAGGATCGCACTCTGGTCCTGCGTACCTGTACTCGAACGGAGGACCGGGCGTTCCATATGCTCTGCCAAACGGCATAGCGTTATACTGCACTACTGATGGAAACTCGTTCTTGGTGCCAGCCGCCCAGCAGCAGGTCACTGCGACTTTGTACCAGTGCTTGAATTGTTCAAAAGCAGCTGCGGAGGAGAGGGGGGCAGTCAAGTCAAAGAAATGAGGAACAAAACCTTGATCCGACTGTGGGAGGGAAGAGTGGTGCCCCTCTCCTCCAAAATTTTTGACTTGTGATCTGAAATGGGTGTATTATTGTAGATTCTTAAGTGCTAAGTTTAAAAAATTTCTTCATAACAAAATGCCGTGAAAATGCGCATAACCCTACGTACAGCTGATTAATTGCTGATGGGTTAGGAGGGGTGTTGCAGTGACCCTTGAAGGTGTTAAATTTACCACTAAGGGGTTCAACTCCCAACACTTTTGGTGGAGGAGCACTGGACTTATTTGCTGGCGTCTTATTACGTTGCATTAGGGGCCTTGTTCGTTTGACCGTCTGGCCCTTACAGATTGCTAAGTCTAAAACAAAAACAAAGCATAATTGGTGCAAACGTTTGCCTGGGTGGCAGTAACTGGTGTGCCAATTTTAGGGTTATGGTTATTGTTGCAATTGTGCAGTGCGTAGTATATAGCTAGGCGGACTGCCGCATATGATGTTGTCAGTGTTCTGAGTGGGCTGATGTGTTTTTCTTTGTAGTGAAGCTATGCATGTATCATCAGTATGTGAATGCGTTATTGCCATAGTTATAGATTGTGAAGTAGATTTACGTCAGCGTATAAAACAAAATGTCAGTACTTTTGAGTAGGTCTATAGATGAACTGGTTCTCTGACTGTACTGAATTTCTACTCGATGCAGAATTAAGTCAGTTTATCAAAGATTGGATTTTCATGTTATGTTTCAGGCACCAAATGCAGCAGCACATTTATAAGTGAATGTATTTAACAACGTTATGTGTTGTTATAGCAACCTGCAGCTGTTTATCATCCTGCTGTCATGTCGTCTTACTCGCCAAACGTCTACCATTCACAGGTATTATTGTACTTAGTTTGTTGCACCGATAAGGCAAACAGGCTGCTGATAGAGCCGATATTGAAGTATGACCGATAGATTAAATCACCATTTATATCCCAGACCACAGACAGTTAATTTGAATATAATAGTGTATACATAGGTGTTTTGTGACAGCAAACTGCTTAGCAGTCATTAAGTAACAGTCTCTGATTTTATTTTTGTGTTAGGTTCACTTGCTGTATAATATACTTAGGATTCGTTTGATTGAAAGTTTTGAATTAAATTCTAGCTTCTAGGCACATTTTGTTATGAATGTCTTCGATGGCTTTGCTTTGCTGCAGTAGTGTAGTTAATATGTTGATATTAGTATTAATATTATTATAGTTATTGCTTGTCATTTAATCTGGTTGTTAATCTAGCCATGTGCATTTGCTAGATTGACTGTTGTTCTCTGTACATTGTTTTGCCTTGACTTTGCAACTGAATTTTTATTGTCAGTTTTTCAGTGGCTTTGTTTCATTATTATTGCATAAATGTCAATGTGGTCAAGGAAGCAACGTTTGTAGTGTGTTGTAGCCAGTAATCGGTTGTGTCATTGTGTCGTAGCCACCTGGGTCGCAGAGTCCATGGAATAATCATGGAAATTGGCGCTGGAATTCACCTGTAAATATTCAGCTGTCATGCTAATACTCAGTATAGTGTATTTATAGCATAGGCCATCAGGCCTAGTTCTGTATTTATGAGAGACCTATGATTAACAATATTACTTTTTTGTTGGGTACAATTTTATTTTGCCCACAGAAAATGGGTATTCAGTTTCGTTCAATTTTTGCTTTCCGTTTTGAATTTTGTTGTTTTGGGTGAAAGATTGCATGCTTTGCAGTTTAAATATGGCCACATTACAGCACTGACTGCCACTGACCAGCAGTTGTCGTTAGATGCAGTGCATAGCAAAGCTTGCAAATTTTTATAATGTTTTAGTAATGATATTTGTGACAATATTTTGTATTTGATACATGTTTATAATAGTAATTGCTTTTTATTACAAGGTTTTACCTTATAATGTATGTGGTAAGTTACAGAGTACCCATGTAACTGTGATTAGCATAGCAGTGTAAGTAAGACATCACAGATGAAATGATATTAATGCAGCACTTTTCAGTTGTCAATACTTGTCATACAGCAGTTCAACGGCATTATGTTGCATGACATTTTTTTGTGTTGAAGATCAGCAAGATTACTGATGGTAACTTCAAATTCATTTACTTACAGTTAATTTTTAGGCTCCCCTGTGAACGGAGTACCGGAAAAGAAAGTAATAACTAAAGCGGTTGCTGACTGGCAATCCAGATCACTGCTGAAATCTGATTATTTCTTGGGCCAGTACTATTATGCAAAATTTTAACGAAAATATATCTGTATTTTGTTTAGTTTCTTGACAGAGTCAATATACTATATTAAAGGCTTACTGTAATAATAATAATAATAATAATTATTAGAATATAATAAAAAGTTTCTTTTAGAAAATGCAAGTTTTCCGTACGAACGTTGGAAACGCTTTTACCAAGAGCCTTGGTTGGTGTCAGTGACAGCTGAGCACCAAGTTGATAGTGAACCCGATGCCCGCATCGTCTGACTGATGTATGCATCTTGCACTCACTTGTACAGCGCTATTGACCTCCTTCTGCCTTCACCAGCATGTAGAGCTGTGTTACAACTTAACGAGTGCATTGTCAGTGACGTGCTGCTGTGTACGTCTGTCTGATAGAGTCAGGGCAGTTCGATGGTGAGTCCTTCAGGCCAGTACCTGTACCCACTGCATCATCCACCAGCAATACTGTCCAATGACCTGCTCTACCAGCCGCCTCTCTTTCACCAGTCTGACAACTGCGACACCTAACGCAGGTTTTCTCTGCTGCCGTCAATGTCTGATACTGTCGCGGTCACTGTCTTGATGGTCTAGCGGTTCTTAATCATGGGTTCAAATCTTAGGCAGGTAAAAACTCTGTGTGTGATGTTTACAGACATGCGTCTGTCACTAAGCAGTATAGCTTGATACCATGGAAAAGGGTTATCAATGCTCTGTGGCTGGGAAGGTAAACCACCGGCGGCCTTTCTGCTGAAAATATTGGCGCCCACCACCAGGTTTATGACAGTGTCACCTGCCGGCTGACTTCCTCAAAACCGAAATTTGGTCCAGACCTGTGTTCCCATTTATGTAAGGAACTTTGGTTTAGCTTTAATGCAGCTGGGTCTGCCTTTTGCCACCTTGAAGCAGCTGCCAAGATGTGTGGCTTGTATGGCTTGTGTCCTGTCTGACGATCAATGTGAATATCATGTGAGTTGCGGAGTCACATCATATCACTTATCCCAGATCAGCTTTGCTAGAAAATAAACGTCTCAGTCTTGAAATGGCCTAAAAAGAAGAAGAAGAGAACGAGAAGGAAGACATCGACAACAATCAACAACTGGGCAACTAATTTTTGTAATAGATTAAAACTAAGTTAAATGATAAGATGGCAGTTTTGCTTAGTTGGTAACGTTGTTGGCTGCATCAATGAAGTTAATCAATGCCGGAACTGGTTTGTTTTTGGATGGATCACCATCTGGCATTGGCTGGCGGGTAAACTGTCTTGATATGTAGCCAGCCACTCGAGACAACTCAGCCTGGCCAACCCTCTATGGGTAGTTGCAGTAAATACCAGTGAAAGCAACCGCTCAATCAGACACAGTTTATACTGCAAGACCACCGATATATAGAAATGGAAGTCAGTGCAGCTCTATGGACCCTCTGTCTCAGTAAAGACAAAGTTATGTTTTTACGCGCGAAAGCAGCTACTGCTTTCAGCACGTCTTAGCCATCGCAATTCTGTCCATCTGTCTGTCCTTCTGTCTGTTCGTCTGTCACACGGGTGGATCAGGCAAAAACAGTCCAAGCTAGGATCACCAAATTTTCACCATCGGCTGCCTGGAAGACTCTAGTTTCAAGAACCATAAAGCTTTTTCATAAATTCGAAAGGGGTCACCCCAAACGAGGGTGCTAAATGAGAGGGGGGTGGGCAAAATTTGCGATTTTTGGCCAATAAGTCGCTGTATCTCAGTAATGGTGCGAGATAGGGCCTAGGTTACCATTAATCACTAATAAGAAGTCGTAAACTGGCTCTCGATTGGCGCCCAATTCAATGTCCTTGAATGACCTTGAACGCCAAAATAGGGGTTTTATGGATTTTTTGACGATTTCGGGCTGCGAGACACATTGCAAGAGCGAATTGCATTGAAACCGATTGAGATAGACATGGACAAGCTAGGTATTAAATTTTCAGCATTGAACGTAGATTTCAACAGTCCAGGTCTCGATTTTCTAGGTTCAAGGAAACTGGCGCACGAGGGCATCAAAGAGCGGTACCCCCGTAAAAGTTGCGACGAAATGCCTGGAGATAGACTGACAGTTTGCGAACAGGAACTGCTATAGACTTTCGCGCGTTCTGTGAGCATTGGCTCAAATTTCTTGTTAAGTTACATTATATGTCAGGCTTAACATGCACAGTTTAATTATTGCAATGTGTTTCAGCATGTTGACGTCTTGGCAGCGCTGGGTGACATTGACTCAACACATTCCTGGTGCTTCTTGGCTTCAGTTCACCTAACTCACCACTCACCACTCATCTCACTGTTTGCACTCGCTTCAGTCCTTGTCATTGGCCAATGAAACCGCTTCACATTCTCTTTCTTTAATGTAAAAGATATTACCAGATGTTACTTGTATGTATTGCAAGCTTATTTGTTTGCCTTAATTTATATTTTATGTGCATTTTGTGTACGTCTCTTTGTTGTATTGCCTTAACTGTTTGGTTAAGCATGGTCAGTGCATGTGTGCTGTGGTATTTATAAATCTGTATTGCACTGTTTGCATTTAGTGTGTGCTGCTAATGCTGTATGTATGTCATGCCACTGTCTGCAGTTGCATGCATGAAATTTTCAGACGAACGCAATGAAATGTGCTTTGCTGTCAGTAGACTAGGATTGCCGTGCTGTACTTCGTATGTATACTTTGCAGCTTGTTTCAGTTTGTTATTTTTTGTTCGAAAAGATTACTGGTTTTGTTTGTTTTGTCATTTATGTTTGATCTCATATCTAGGTGCTTTTTCATGTAATCTTTCACTTGGTGCTTTTTTCTCATCCGAGCCAGTTTTCTCATCTTATTTATATCAGTGCTTAACTGCACCGCTAGCTGTATGTTTATGAAGGCTATCTGCTGGTGTGTGTGTACCATGTATATTTACAACACTGTGTAAAGTTGTGTACTTTTGACACGTGCCGTGAACTGTCCTTAGGCTGATCGTTGCATGATTGTTGCATCGGGTGCGTTTTGCTGTTGTGTAGTTTTCAAGTTGTAGTCTGTCATTTGTGTAAAATTTTTATCAACTGACTGAAGTTGAACATACCTGCACTTGCAAAAGTGTATTTTATGGAGTGTTTGAAAATGTAAATGTATTTGTTGGCGAAATTGTTCTGACCTTGAATTCGTGCAGTGGTGGTTTTCGCGTAATTGTGAACTAATATGTTGATACCAGGAGTGCTGTATATTGCCTATGCATTGCCATGCAACCTTTGATGTCATTTTATATTGTTAACACTTGTAACGCAGTGGATGTCAGTGTGTAGTTGGAACTGTGTTGATTCTGTTACATTTTAGCTGGTAAGGTTAAATAGTTAGGCTAGTTGTGTATATAGTATTTAACGTGTGTGTTTAGCTGCATAGTAATGTGACAGTGGCAGTCAAATGTTGAATGTGGTCAGTAACTCAGTATATGTTCTACGTGATGCCTCCATGATGACTCACTTGGCAATATTTAGTATTCAGTTTTTTCTGAGCAGTCTGGTAAATAGTCTTGGCTACGAAATTTAGCATTTTGCACTTTATTCTAATTCTGTTGCTATTCTACATGAAAAAAACATTAACAGATGAACATTATTAATTGTCTCTGTTTGTACCTATCTGAAAACGACTTGCATTTGAAAGTCTATAACTAAGTTTCACTAACGTATTTTACGGGGTTTGACAGGTTGCCTGAGAATGCAAGACCTGGCGTTGATGTGCCAAGAAAAATAAGTGGCCTGAGATTGCAAGACCTAACAATGGCACACCTGGGTTGTTGGCATCTTGTAGTGGTAACGCATCTGATCCGATCAGCGAAGTTACTGTACGCCGAGCCCGCTTAATACTGCGATGGGTGACTGCCTGCGGGCAGGTAAACCATCTCGGTATGTAACCAGCTGCCAAGGTCAACTCAGCCTTCCATCCCTCTGAGGTAGGTAAATCGAGTACCGGTCTGTCTGGCTGGGGTTAAGGCAGGGCACGTTTACCTCTGTCGGGTGGCAGGTAACACTGTGTGATCCCATATGACAAGTGATGCTCTGTAGCTCTGTGAGGTGTTCGCTCCTTAAGAGCTATATTCTGACTTTTACCTTTATCAAATAGCATAACCTGACAATAATGGACTATAAATGCAGGACCTGAGATTGCTGGACAAAATGGATGGAGATAGACCAAAATGACCTGCTAACAGGAACTGCCATATAGGCTTTCTCGCATCTCATGAGCATTAGCTCGGATTTCTTGTTTTGTTATATTCGCACGACAAAACTGCCAATGTTCGAGCAATTTGACGAAACACTTGTGCCAAATGTCATCGCCAGCTTTCATTTGTTGCTTGTTTTCACTGTTGTTTTTGTCTCGACTGGTTTTCCCCTCTTATTGTTCATCGTTTTGTTATTGTGCATCAGTACCGTCTCAAATACGTTATCTGAAAATTGCAGCCAAACTGCTACAGATAGCGACATCATTACTATTGACAGCCTGTAGGAAATTACCAACGTCTTTTCTAATGATGACACATCGTAGCATAAGCACAACCGTTTTTAATGTTCATATAGCTTGGTAATGTAACAATAGGGTGTCGGACATACAGTCGAGATGTCGTGGGTTTGACTTCCGGTTGGGTCGCTATCAAGTACTTACCACTTGGATGGGTGACTGTCTGTGGTCAGGTAAACTATCTAGATATATAACCAACACAAAGGTCAACTCAGTTTTCCATCCCTTCGCAGGAGGTAAATCGAGTACCGGCCTGCTGGCTGGGGTTAAAGTGGGGGCGTATTCACTTATGTCTGGTGGCAGGTAACAGTGTGTGATTGCATATGGCAGGTGATGCTCCCCAGCTCTGTGATGGGTTTCCTATTAAGAGCTATACACTACCACCTTTAAAAGGTCAGAAGTGAAGGTCGCCAGACGTGGAAAATCTCAATCTACCCAGCGTGCATTGCATGTATTGCGTGTCAGATCACTGGCTGGTTTAGGCTCATCGGTGGCTTGGCTCCAGCTGAAACATTGTTAGGCCCAGCTTACTGTCTGCACCTAGTACTCTCGGCATCTGGACGGACGGTTTTGCCCCCTGTCCTCCAAAAGACAGCATTATCATATTGATGACTCTCTGGAGGATAACAGGGACTATTATGTTAATTACATATGCACGCCTATAATGGAGTTCTTACAATTTTAGGTTAACCTCATTTTTGTATTTTTATGTTTTGTGTGTCTGTAAAGGTTAAACTTTCTGTTTATTGTAAAGTTTAAACTTACCGTTCCATTGTTGTGTTTGTGTGCATTCTGCCTGAAAAGGCCATCCCCGAAATGACCTATACTGTGTCGGGTGGGACGTTAAACCCTACTCACTCACTCACTCACTCACGGACGGTTGGTTGGACGGATGGCCACGTGCATGTTGCCGCACTTAGCGTTAACATTTTTGCTTGTTTCTTCAGTTGTTCAGCTGGTTGTTGGTAGAATTATGAATTTTTGTCAACCACAATGTTTATGCGCAGTGCACAATGGTTGTATTGGCTCCTGCTTTAAAATTGATCACTCTGCTGTTATCGGTGTTGCATATCACTTTTACATCGTTCCAGTTGTGTGTGGGTTGAATTGAAGCCAGGTTAATGTTATTTGGGTTCAGCTGTTAAGCTTGTGCAATCGTGTGGCGTTTCTGCTGTTTATGCTGTGTTCGTCAGTACTCTGTGTTTACTGCCTCTGTTGTACAGTGTAAATGTGTTGCCCGACTCGGGCCACGTTCAGTAGATTTTAGCAGATGGCTCGTTGCTTTGTAGAATTGTAGCTGTTTAGCTGTGACGAGTAGATTTCTGTGGTGGCTGATAATTGCTCACTGCAGGGTTGTTAGGTGTCTTTTACCAATGCTTGCTTCAATAAGTATTTTCAATGCAAATATCAGTACTTTGCGACCAATGCTTTTCGTGATATACTAGTGCAAGTCTGCATTCCAGTCTTTACAGTTATATTTTCGTTGTCTGCTGTGCCGTTGCCTGATGTGCCATTTGCTATTGTGTAAGTCCGCTGTAGTCTATGCACACATAGTATGGGAAATCGTTGTTGCCGTTATCGAGTGTTACTAAATTTAGCATTGCAGTTTTCTCCAGAAAAAAGTATCGGCAACAGTACTACTGCAGGTGAATGACGATACTTGCTTTTAGAAGTATTAATAATACTGAAAATATTACAAATACTAGCGAAAGCAGTACTTGTAGTGCAGTA
>Ga0209671_1004431_pt1 | contig 13920 bp, 6 predicted proteins | sample WorMetHERISLAND2_2_FD_187401 | JGI IMG/M metagenome (GOLD analysis project Ga0209671, IMG submission 187401) | Marine gutless worms symbiont microbial communities from Max Planck institute for Marine Microbiology, Germany - Olavius geniculatus... | ecosystem: Host-associated > Annelida >... | reverse complement strand
AGGTGATATTGCCCGCATCACACTGACTGTGTGTCAATGTGCTGCTGAATAATATCACCTTTTGTAATTTTTGCTGTTTTCGATGTGCAAGTCCTTAAATGTTGCCGTTAACAAGTGTAGAAACTAATGTTTTGTACATTTATATTTGCTGTTTTATTACTAAAATACTGTTTTAAAACTAGTGATCAGTTACAAAGATATTGCGCTTCAGATTTTGTCTTACAGTAGCCAAGCCGATTACAACTGTTACCGAGTTATAGCCCATTTTGTCCCAAATTTCGTTGCCATGGCAACGGGGGTCGGTGGGCAAAAATGCGATTGGCAGCATTCAATGGCCCATCCACGAAAATCCCCCTATAGACGCAAAAATCTAGCAGATATCTCGTACACAGACCGAGATTTGTCCCAAATTTTGTTCGATGGCAACGGCTGTCGATCGGAAAATATGCAGTTTGCAGCATTCGATGGCCCATTTCCGAAACACTCTCTATAGGCCTAGGCGCAAAAATCTCGCAAAAATCTTTTACGGAAGCGAATTATAGCCAATTTTGTCCCAAATTGCATTGCCATGGCAACGGGGGTCGGTCGGGAAAAAATGCAATTGGCAGCATTCGATTGTTCATCTCCGAAAACCCCCCTATAGGCGCAAAAATCTCCTACGCAAGCCGAGTTATAGCCCATTTTGTCCCAAATTTTGTTGCCATGGCAACCAGAGAGGGTCCGGGGTAAAATTAAATGACACCGTTAGATTCGCCATTTCCGAAAACCATACCATAAAATCAAAAAATTACGACTCTATCTTATACACAACCAAAGTTATGACAGTTTAAAGAATTGCTTAATTTTTCCCATAGGCGCCATTGTAATTTTTTGATTTTTGCGAATAAATACGTTATATATTACATTTTAATTTTTTAATCTTAAAAAGGCACTTCCTTGTGCAAAACCGCGTCGTTTGACGTATTAAGCGTAAAAGGTCTGACCTGTGGGTGAGCGGAAGAAAAAAAAGGCATATAGAAACAAAAATTTTTGCGTATATTTCACTTATTTGCCGAGAAGCCCCCCTTGGAGGAATTTGCATAAAATTTTGCATGACGGGTCCCCTCCCCGACTTAATCAACCGTGCCAAATTTTATCTCAATCCGGTCAGGGGTTTTGATTCTGTGGGGGGTCGAATTTTTGGATTCTCCATAAGAAAGAGAAGTCGCCGTTAACACAGGGCTTGAACTACCGTTCGGCCTGTGATTTTCAAGCCCGCGCTATCCGATGGTGTTATTTAAATTAGTCCCTTGACAACCACTGTTGCCATGGCAACTTACCGTCATTATTTATACACAAAATTAGCTGCAGCAAACATTGTTACATCACACATAATTTTTTATTTGCACCAACTTTTTTACCCGCCCGGAGGTATTCTGAAAACAGTAAATAAATTTATTGTCATAAAATCAAACACCAAAAATTTGGACACAATTCGACTAAAAACAACAAAATGAAAGCAAAAAACTTTAACAGTTTACATAGCTATGTAAGGGCGATATGAGTCAAAAATCGAAAACAGCAAAAATGGTTTTGGGGCGATATTATCGCGTGTTTAATTCCAGACTGGCTCTTACAAGACTAGCCATTCTAAATACTTAAAATAAAAATACAGCATAAATAAATAACCAAAAAATAAAGGAAACAAAAGTTCCAAGAAACAAATGTTCCAAGGAGCGAAAGTACCAGGGAGCGAAAGTTTCTGGGAGCGAAAGTTTCATAGGTGGAACTTTCGCTCCCGCGAGCGAAAGTACGTGGGAACGAAAGTTCCTGTTACCCTTTCACTTAGCTTAACTTGGCACCTAGTAAAAGTATCTACAACAAAATTTTGTTTAGAATATAAACCTACAATAATATTTTTCAAGTATTTAGAATGGCTAGTCTTGTAAGGGCCACACTGGAATTCAACACGCGATAATATCGCCTCAAAACCATTCTTGCTGTTTTTGAGTTTTGGCTTATATCGCTCTTACATAGCTTTGTAAATTGTTGAATTTTTTGCTTTGATTTTGCTTAAACCTTGTACAAGCTTATGATTTAAGCCTGGCTGAAAAAAACATAAACCCTTCTATGACGTCGTACGTTACAAGTGTGTCACATCCGACTAAATATGCGAAACCCGACAAATGTGAAACGAGCAAAATGTCGGACCAAATAGCAATGCTAAAAAATGCAAAATCACATCGATTTAAAATTAATATCTAAATTTTAACAACAATTAAATCAAGCTAAATTAAACAAACATGTACTTAACATTTAATTTTTTTACACGATCAGATTTTTGCGTGCGGCAGCACGTAGTGCTAAGCGCGTCTCAGCCATCGTCGAGACGTCCGTCCGTCTGTCCGTTATCCCTTTTTCTGTCAGCCCGTCACACTGTGGTATTGTGTCAAAACGACGCAGGCCAGTATTGCAAGATTTTTACTGTGGGCTGTTACAAGCACTCTAGTTTATCGTGACAAAATTTTGTGCCCGTGCATGTAAGGGGGTTTCTCAAACGAGAGCATCAAAAAAAGTATTTCCTCTAAAAAGCAAAGATTATATCTGCCGTGAAAATTTGCGGCAGATAGCAATAATCGACTACTTATTTTTCATGAATTCTCACGGAAGAATTTTTTTCACTCTTGGTCATATGTCGTAAAAATATATGTATTGAAACGCATATATTAAAGCCGAGGAGATAAACGATTAATCACACAGTTAGATTCTGACGCGCTACAGCTATGCTGATGTGTGTTTGTCGGTTTAATAATTAGTTTAAAGCAGGTGGAAATGCTGTTTTGTTGCAAACTGTCTGACGCGGACACAAGTCTGGCAGTGAAAAAATTCTGCAAATCGATCAAGGTGACAATTATATGCATAATTATACTGACCAGCTATTGAAACAGTGAAGCTCTTTTATTTTTTTCGTGTTGCAATTTTCAGTAATTGTTTTTTTTCGCGGTCCATCATTTTTAGGTGTAGCAATTTTTTCCTTTTGAACTCGTACAAAATATACGTTTTAGTGTTGTATAAAAGCGTCCGTTAGTCTAACATTTTTGCGAAACGTTCAGAACGCTTTTTGTACGGCGTGGCGTAGTTGGTAACGCGTTTCGGATAAAACAAAGTTACTCTACGCCGGGCCCGGTTAGTACTTAGATGGGTGGCTGTCTACAGTACGGAGCCAGCCGACTAGGTCGACTCAGCCTTCTACCCTCTGTGGGATGGTAAAATGAGTACTGGCGGTGGTCAGGCCATCGCTAGGGAAGAAACGGCGAGTTCTGCGCAACAGTAGGCCCTGTGGCCAGGACTGCAAGTATACCAATCCAGTCGGTTAATCCGGCCGACTTGGGCTGTATGCTGGCTTAATTGGGCTTCGCCCTCGCCGGCTCAAAGTGCCGTCATGGGAATGAGCTCCCACGCAACGGGCCTAGTTCAGCTTCGCTGCCTAGTTCCTATGCGAAATCTTCTTTTTCTTCTTCTATCGTACAGTGTGCCGATAAAAGAAGTGATGTATTTTCATATATTTCAATGAAATTAAAGACAAAACCGAGAACGTACCAGCAATAATTCTGGAACTCAGGCACCGTGCTGTGTACGCATCCAGCAATCATCGTCCAAATGACCGCATCAACGGCACGACGACGTCAGTGTGGTCGGTGACTCCGCCTTCCACTAAGCCGCTGACCAATGTCTACACGCACTTAACACTCTGCGTGATCGGAGTCGAAGAAGGCGCTTTAACGCAGCTTCCAAACATATGGGGGCATCGATATCTAACCGTTGTAAAAATTTTCAGTCGGAAAGTATGAGTTAAGCGGTAGCAAGAGTTATGAACTAATTAGATAAACTAGCAACAGTCTGTACACAACATCCTGGGGATAAACATTTTGTTTGATAGCGTAATGATGACAACGGCGTTAAAGATCCAATGTCAGCTCATGGACGGTTTAATGATAATTTGCGTTTTGCTGATGATATTGACTTACTAAATCAAAACTGTAATAGCCTACAGCAAGCAATAAAAATTTGCTTTATACCAAAAATTGTGAGACATTGGCATTTGAAAGCAAAAAGATAAAAAGCATGTAGAACTGAAAGGTGGGAATGTAAAAAATGTTGAGGAATTTGTGTATCTGCAAAGTCTGGTGTCATGGGATAGGCCTAATCATTGTAGCAGAAAAATATTAGGCACAAAATAATTGAAGCAACCAAAAACTTCAAGGTTTCAGAAAAGTGTGACAAAGCAATGACATCATTAACCAAACCAAGACATAGTTACTATGTGTAATAAGTGTCTCGATGTACGCGGTTGAGTGATAACATTTACAAAAAAGTGACACGAATTGTCTTCAGAATTACTAAATAAACTGTTTACGGCAAATACAAAACATAAAATGGCAAGTAAAAATTAAAAACAAACAGACAAAAAATGCGGTTAAGCATCAATGTCGTGCAGAAAATGATGGCAAAAAATTGCATTTTTTGGCCACATATGACGGACGCCAGTTAACGAGCTGATTAAAAAAGTTGTGTTTGGCATAATGTATGGCAAGAACAAAAAATACATTCAAAAGAAAATGGACAGACGACCTAGTGCAACAAGGATGTCGGCACCATGTACCGATTGGCGGTGGACAAAACAAATTGGACTCATTTCGTCAAATATGCCATGGTCGCCAACGAGCGTTAAAACAACAAAGCAAGGAAAAAAGAGAGCAAAAAAGAGAACCTTTATGTAACAACGATGCGCATCATGTGCACGATCACTAGTCCTAAAGCATTAAACAAATAAAGTGAAGCCAACTTACACTTTTGCTGGTAACATTTTAATGCATAGGTGCATTTATCAACCGATCTTAATGCAACTTGAAACCAAAAAAGATATCCGCAATACGACCCCACACTCAAAACGTGGTTGATGTAAAACGACGGGAAGGGGGTCTGCGTCGGGAGGGCTTTTTCCGTTACTTTTTGTGTTCCATCTATCTTTTTTTGTATTCTTGCTCACGCCTACAGGTCACAACAGAAGACCGATCACGACAGTTTATGGCTCAAAACGCATGTTTCCGCGTAAGGTACGTGTTTTTGAGGGTCTCGTTAATAAAAATTGCCCTTGAAACATGATTTTGGGAGGTCTGAATAAGCATCTTAAGCCAAATTGGCGAAATTTTCGAATCGCGATATCTCGAAAAGTACGCACTCGATCAACACGAAATTTAAAGGGGAATTTTATGTGCATAAATGGATTTCGTGGATGGTCCAGCATTACAAAATTATAATTCAAGATGGCGGCAGCCATTATCTTGTATTTTTGCACAAACATCAATAACTCAGCCGCCGATTGACGTAAATGAATGAAATTTTGCAGTGATGTATACGGCTGCCACCGAAAATAGACCGTTTGACAAAATGGACAAAAATAATAAATTCAAGATGGCGGCGGCCGCCATTTTGAATTTTATTTATCGTTCATAACTCGTTTGCTTTTGCACATATTTGCACGAAATTTGGCATGTGTATTACACTGGAGATCCTACATGCAAGTATACCAAAATATTAAACAAAAATTAGATTTCTAAGCTGGCGGTGGCCACCATCTTGGATTTTTGCGCAAACATCAATAACTCATCCGCCGATTGACGTAGATGAACGAAATTTTGCACTGATGTAGCCGGCTGCCACCGGAAACAGACCATTTGACCAAAATAAACAAAAATAATAAATTAAAGATGGCGGCGGCCGCCATTTTGAATTTCATTTATCTTTTATCACTCGTTTACAATTGCACATATTTGCACGAAATGTAATATGTGTATTACCCTGGAGGTCCTACATGCAGGTATGCAAAAATATTGAACAAAAATTAAATCCAAAATGGCGGCGGCCGCCATCTTAAATTGTTGCACAAACATCAATAACTTAGCCGCCGATTGACGTAGATGAATAAAGTTTTGCAGTGATGTGGCCGGCTGCGTGAACAAAAAACCCAGCTATCGCTAGAAAAACTTGACCATACTGCCTACGTCCGAAGCCTAGTGTCCGATTTTCGATCAGAGAAAAAAGCAATTTGTCAGATGTGACACAGATTCATGCGCGTTATGCTAACGGAACGCTTTCTCAAAAAGTTTAATTAATGCTAGCAAAAAAAACACACGTCTCGTGCGGTGACACGCGGTCGTCTAGTCAGGCGATATAAACAGCAGTGCTACAGTCGTAAGTAACACCAGAAATATCAGACACAGGTTTCGCAATTTTTTACAATAAAAACGCCTTGCTAGAAAAGACGCGCTACAGCTTACAGGCCTACAGTTTCTTTTGCAGTACTGACTTTCAAGGTCATTTAACATAGTTACTATATTAAATTTTATATTACGACAGCACATTGACAGTTAGGCGATGTGATGGTTATGCATATCTTGCGTTTTATGATTGTCATTGTTTTTGATGTTATGTGCATTATTTTGTTATATTTCAGCATATGAGTGACACTATATTATAACAACTTTGTTGCGGTCTTAATTTATATAGATGTGCAAAACATTAGCTTATAACTTGTTAACAACGACATGCAACGACTGACACTTCGAAAACAGCCAAAATCGTTAAAAGGTGATACCACTCACCAGCACATCGCCTACAGTGTAAATGTCAATGAGTCGTGTTATTAGAAAAGTTATATGAAACACAAAAAAAATTTTTATAATTTATTTATTGGTCGAGAAGCCCTCAATGGACGGATTTACACAAAAGTTTGCTCAAGGGGTCAACTCGCCGACGTAATCACTTGTTCTAAATTTTTTGTCAATCGGTTGAGAAGTGTAGAATGTGCCAAATAATTTTAAGCAAGCTAAAAATTTACGAATAAAAACACTTAATAAACTTCTGACGCTAACGTCGTCACTGCTGGCATAGGCGCCTGACTGCAGGCCCGTCGAGTGAAAAGCAAGTAAGTAGAAAGTAAGTTACTTCGGGCCCTGCGACTTAGGGGCTCCGTCGCTTTAAATTTTAATGTACACCAAAATACGCCGCTGACACTTTCTCAAAGTTTACCATTGCATACGTCAATGAGAACTGCGGCAGCGACTGCTGCTGCACTTTAAAAAAACTTTTGTGTGCATATTTTGTGCCCCGTTGTCAGACCTCGCGAGGTCCTCCCTTGTGACATAGTGCTACGATGTCAGGTCTCGCGTTTTCCACCCTTGCGATTTGGTGCCTTGTTGTCGTCTCGCATTGTCCACCTTTGCGATCTAGTGCCTTCTGTTGTCTCATACGATTAGTGTCTTCTATTGTTTTTATTGTAACATTTAGTGCAGTTATTGTGGTTTTTTAGACTATGCATGTTACTGTTTTTTGTTTACCAATTGTCATAATACTTTTAAGTTTTTTCGTGGAATTTGGTTCTTAACGTAGGACCTATATTAAATTGGTAGCATTTTTTTGCTCAACATTGATAGTTTGGTGCGTAGTAATCAGACTGTGATTTTTTTTGCGATTTTCAACAGCGGCGCACAATTTAAGAGTGAATTTCGACGGAATGGCTGCAGGAGATAAACTAAAACAACCTGGAACAAAAATTGATCGCTGTCGTACATGTTTCATGCGACAGAACAAGGCTTTTTGTTACAGTTCAATACGATATTGTATATAAAACACTTTCCAGGTTACATTACTGTGTAAAAGCGACCAAGTCACACATCCAAAACAGCATAAATCATTTTGCTAAAACACAAAGTGATAGAACGACGAACTGGCTGCCCTTACAAACCGTGTGACGTGATCCCATTTAACGTTTTTCACCCCGCATCTATGAGCTGCTTATTGAAAGTGAGCAGTAAAAAGGTTAAGGTAAAGGCGTTGATATGTATAGCGCATCTCGCGTAATCGCCTCTAATGCACTTTTCGTCACTAACCAAAGCTGCATGGCCACGGCCACCGCGTGCAGCCTGCAGAGACAGGCTAGCGCAGCGGCCGGCTAGGCAGCAACAGTCAGCTGTACTAGGTCACCATCTTCAGTAACCCATAAATGAGTTACTACTCATTTTACCGTCCCACGGAGGGTAGAAGGCTGAGTCGACCTAACTAGCAGGCTTCGCACCGAGATGGTTTACCTGCTCGCACGCAGTCACCTATCGCAGTACTAACCGGGCCCGGCGTAGAGTAACTTTGTTTCATCCGAAACGCGTTACCAGCTACGCCACGCCACCAGCCTGTAGAGTAATTAGTACTCTACGGTGGTTTCGCTTTCGATTTTTGTTAAGTATGGTGTGTGTTGTCGACTCGATTTGCAGTTAATGACGATTGTTGATTTTCGATTGATAGACCTACGAACTTTAATGCAGCACCAGTAGTGAGGATGGCACACGCCTTATTTATGAAGTGACTTCGTAAGTATTAAGTAAGTAAGATTATTTAAAAGGCGCAATTTAATAATAGCCACAATGCGCTGCGCTCTTAACGCCCGAACAAAATGTCTTTAACTGCCGTTTAAACTGCTCAGTGTTAATGTCAGTTTGTCTCAGATGAGCTGGCAAACTGTTCGACAACCTCGTAGCCGCTAATGCTGTGCACACTGGATGTTTATCGGTGTCAGGTGTATGAGCGATAATGCGATGTAAATAACGGCTGTGCAGCTGCACAGTAATTTATAAAATGTGTTCAAATTGCACCGAATGAAACAGCTAAAGTTTCCATAAATGGAGCAAAATGCTAAGTGTGTTATGTTTAAGGAAATTTGCTCATATTATTGCAACACCTTCAGTCACGGCTGTTGAGTTTTATTTATTCCACTTAACCTATTGTTAAGCACTTTTAGTTGCAATTTTTCTAAGTCCAAAAATGGGCCTAAAATTTTCGGTGTTGGCGGATTTAAAGTAGAAAATATGAAAGATAAATGTTCGGACGCCCTAAAAATCAATCTTTACCGAAACACGTTATCCAGTGAAAAGAATGCGGCGATACTCCAAAAATGTGTTCTTTAAAGCTTGGCAAAAGTAAAAAAAGAAAAATAATCTAACTAAACTTTATGTTTCACTTTTTTCCCCGCCGACCTCGCTAAGCCGATTTGTACCATTTTTAACATGTAGGGTCAGACCGCCGACGTAATCATTTAAGTCAAATTTTAAGCCGTTTAATTCAGGGATTTGGGGGCTACGGGTGCCCAAATTTTGGGGTTTCCCATTGACGTTTATAGTCGCCCTTACAACAGTGTTACGCACTACCGTGCTACACTGTAATCAATAATACTTTAGCTTGTCTTCACAGACGTGCAACAAACGCTTGAACATCATGTATACACAGTGTCTAAGAAAAATTGCTAAGACAATAAATTATTTAAAACGCACTCATTTTTACGTCTCTTAATTTATGTCAACACATTATTGTTTAAAACGCATATGCTGGAAAAATTGTTACATTACGCTGTGATACTTAGTATCAAATTGTTCATCTTTGCATCATTAATTTGACAGTGGGCACTACGTAGTACTTTTGCTTGGACTTTACTCGGCTGGGCAAACATCTGCAAAGTTGCAATCACCTTGCCAGTGACAGACAGTAGAATAATTTTGCGGTTGTTTCGACACTTTTTCCGACTTTTTACCCCTGTAGATCGAAAAATTACTCTCTTTTGTCAGTTTATTGAGATATCATGGGATCTCCATGCCCTATGACACACCTTCCACACTGCCTGTTTTCCCAGCCTTTAACATTTCTGCTGCTATACCATAAATTCCTGGGGCTTTTCCATTAATTTTTTTTAATCTGGCAATGGCTAGAGCCACTTCTGCCCATGTCGGTTTATCACATCTGATGTCATGGTATTCTTCAGCAGATGCGGCAAAAATAATGTTTGGCCGTTGAAAAATAAAGGATTACTTATTTACTTACTTATTTACTCAGCCGCATCACCCAGAGCACTACTAGATAACAACTAACAGCCGCATTTCATTAGCAGACCACCAGCAGGCACATACAGCTTACAGACGCTACATGAATAGTGTCTAAACGACCTGCTGCTATTCATGCCGCAGCTGAATGCGGATAGTCATTATCGAGTCGTGTCTTTGTAGCTTTCGTAAGTATAGCCTACTGGTCGTTAAGATCGCATTCAGACGCACCGTCACTGGAGAGTCGAGATAAAGACCGCATTGACGCTTCGCTGCACGCACGAATGCCAGTGTCACCTTTGTACTGTTTGGCGCTAAGCATTCATCTAGACACGATTTATTCAGACACGCTCTTTCTATTTTGTGCTAGGCCCTGTAATTATTATGTCACATTAAAGTTGTAAACATCTGCTTCATTCTGGACAACTGCTGCGCGAAAGATTTTGCATCTTCGCTTAACTTTGCAACAAGCGATTTAACAGTTAACGGTTAATGTAAATCAAATGACAGTTATTTAACGTCGTTTGCCGTATACAGTGTGTATTGTATTTTCGCAAAAAAAACGGGAGGTAAAAGCTTAAATAAACTAAACTCAACTAAATTAAATAGTCCAACAGAAGTAAGAAAATGTCACAGTACACGCTGTCAATGTCGGCAAACGGACATTTTTTCCCGGACCTTTCAACCTTAAACGTTTTCCTCTTGGACGTTTCCTTGCCATAATAATTTTCTACGTCCGTCTTAAAGGTGTAAGATATTTTTTGCATTTCTGTGTACAAGCAGAAAACCACCAAAAAAACCACCGAGCTTTTTTACACTAACGTTCTGCTTTTAAATAAAGTGTACATTTTCCCCGTACTATCGGCACCTCAAACTCAACTCGATGATTATGCGCATTTTATAAATTTTTGTATTATTATTATTATTTATCCCGTTACATAACAGATTATATATGAAAGCTGCAAGCAATTTATTTAGTGTTGCATAGGTGCTGATGTAAAACTGTGTAAATTCCCCGGCGGCCGGGGCTGGTGACAATCTAGTGGTGATTTCCGGCCTTGACCCACCTCCAGCCGCCGAGGATTTACTGGGATTTTCGTTCATGGTGAACAAATGAGTAATAAAACTCGTATATAAGTGATGACGGGTAATATTAGAGAAAACAACAAAAATCGAGCACGAAACTATCACCAAACTTTACAAAAACCATGTGATTACAGGTTACAGCCATTTTTCTACATTCGGGCCTCAACAACAACTCACTCGTACAGAAAAATTTAAGTAAGTAAATAAGTAAGCGCGTTTTAACTCGTATCTTACATCCCCCTCAGCTCAGATAACAGTTGGTCCCCAACTTATCACTAACCTAGGCACTCTTACCAGGTAGAAAAAAAATTGTGCACTGGCACAATAAATTGTCAGAATGTCAAATAACATACTAGTCACTGAGCAGTCAGAATAAACTTAACTACATTTAGTGAACTAAAGTCACTATGAGCCTACTAAGTCAATGTTAAAGTCAATGTATAAGCCACAATATCCAACAGTATCCATGACCACTACGTCAAAGCTATTCGGTATTAACTAATAGTACTAATTTTGGTAATCAACACAATGTTCCAAGAAAGAAAAAAAAGTCCACGTTCTCGGCACATCGTGGGGGCCGTGCGTAAAAATAATGCATTAAAGCACATAACATTCATAATGACAATACCAATAACTACAAATAAGTTCTGTGGAATAAAAGTGTTTCACTGCCATTCTATACTGGCAGCTATTATCATTCAGTTGTGATGATCAAGGAATAAATAGTGTCTTGTCTGTTCTTGTAGTTCTTCAGCCACAACTCAGTACACACGTTTATTAGATGAAGTCGGAACAGTGATGAACACTGCAACACCATTGATGCAGAAGTAACAAGGTGTGGAATTAGTAGGAACAACTTAAAACGTCTGTTCATAGCCGGAAGTCGCACACAATGGCTTGTTCAATCAGCATCTGTAGTCATGCAAACAGTAAAAGCCAACCTGGCACACGTTCCAATAGCTTGCATGATTAGTTCTGGTGCACAGTTCACTGGAGCAACATGTAGATGTACCATCATATACCAGTGGTCACAACGTATAGTGTGTAGTATAGCATAAGCCAGTCTTACAGTTGTACAGTTAATACGGACAGTTTCAAACTGTTGATGCTGACAATAGTTCCAACTTCACAAAGTTAATAGTTCAGATCATCATCATATCTTGATCAGCACCATAATATTGCCTGCCAACGGACAAACTCAAACGGCAGCAACATAGCAGTGGAAATTTACATTTAATTGGGATTTAAAAAATTTTGTATATCCCCAATTTTGGGTGTCACGTTAGTGACGCCCATCACCACTTAATAGAAATCAATCAAATATTTTGGCCGGCGCCTGCATCTTCGTGATCGGCCTGTAAAAGGTTGTATTACTGAGGTTCTGTGTGTAAAAGAAGAGCACTGAGGAAAAGAGAAAGGTGAGGGTTGAACTGTAGAAACCTCATAATCATTTTCGGGCAGTGCCGTAGCATTATCAGCACCCCCTGCAAAATCAGGACTATGTGAGTCCATTTGGGAAGTAGATTGGTCAGTACCATTAGATGCATCTCTATTGGGTGCTACATGGGTAGAAACAGAAGACATACATGGCGTTAATCTGTCAATATGGACACTCTGACGTTTCAGTGTCTGTACATGTTGTATAACTACCACTACTTGGGTCTTAAACTCAAGTATTCGAAATGGACCCGCCCAAAAACTTTAAAGTTTCCTAAACTGTGTTCGCAAAAACGGTCTTGGCCAGTACAGCCACACAAGTTAATTTACAGCAAAAACTGGGCCTTTAACCAATCTGTCGAAATGAGTTTTCTGCGTTTTAGCTGCTGCATGCGTAGCTTGGCGTACCCTCTCATGTGCATCGCGCATATCAGACTGAAAGTTCTCAACAAACGGCACGGTAACACCAACTGGCTCCTCTGGCGGTTTTGCTATCAGGTGTGCAGGCTATAAAACTTCACGACCCAACATTACCTGATTTGGCGTTAGGCCAGTGGTTGAATGCACTGTCATCCTATAGGCAGCTAATATGCTAGGTATCTTAGATGGCCAATCTAACGGGTTGTCTGCAGCCGTGGTACGCAACATCTGCAGTATAGTTCTATTCATTCTCTCCGTCTGACCATCAGAACGAGAGTGGTATGGCGTAGTTCTGGTTTTATTTATACCAGTCAAAGCATACAACTCTGCAAACAGTTTACCTTCAAAATTTTTGCCACAGTCCGAGTGCAATTGCCTACAAAAACCAAACCTTAAAAAAAAGTTGTTGTACATGGCATGTGCTAGCTTCAGCGTCTGGCAAAGGGTACGCTTCGACCCACTTTAAGAAGTACTCGGTAAGTACCAAAAGACATTTCGAGCCATCTGAGGCTACGGGAAAACCTGATAATATATCAATGATCAATGGCAACAACATCAAGGGGTGTCCCCGTGAAAACCTTTTCAAGCTTACCTTGAGGGTATGTGAGGGGACCCTTACTAAGTGCACAAGTCTCACACACATGGCACCAGGTTACAACATCGCGACGCATGCCTGGCCAATAGTATGATTGCTGTAACTATTTCAAAGTGCGTTCAGTACCTAAATGCGCCGCAAGTGGCCAGCATGCACATGATCAAACAATCGTTTACGCAAACCACTTGGGACAACCAGCTGTGTTACTCCCTCCTTTTGTCTCACCAAGACTCCATTAACCAGATTAACAGCAGGTCTTTGGGACCACAGGTTTCTAGAGTCTACCGGCAGCATTTTAAGCTGTTCAAAAGTTGGGGTAGTACCAGTGGAAAGACCATCAATCACTGGGAACAGTGTCGGGTCCTTGGCTTGCAATTCGGCCATGTCCGAGTCTGACAATTCAGGGTGAAGCTCAAATGAATGGACAGACAATGGTTTGGTCACTTCATCAGCCCTCTCTAATTCATCAGTCCACGA
>Ga0209671_1004429_pt1 | contig 13924 bp, 9 predicted proteins | sample WorMetHERISLAND2_2_FD_187401 | JGI IMG/M metagenome (GOLD analysis project Ga0209671, IMG submission 187401) | Marine gutless worms symbiont microbial communities from Max Planck institute for Marine Microbiology, Germany - Olavius geniculatus... | ecosystem: Host-associated > Annelida >... | reverse complement strand
GTATTTCTTTCAAGAAACATCACACCTTCTAACTGACACAAATGTTTTCACTGCATCATATCAGATCACCAGCCTCAAAACAGACCAAACGATCATTAAAACCTACCACCAAACTACCACTCGCCACATTCAAACAGCATTGAGCATGCGCAGTAAAAGTAACTTAAGATCAGAGATTATACTCATACAGAAGTTATCAGAAACATGAAAGCTATCAATTACCTCCGCCAAGGAGGTAATGTTTTTGCCAGACTTTGTTTATTTGTTTGTTTGTTTGTGTGTCAGCAAGATAACTCAAAAAGTTATGGACAGATCTTTCTGAGATTTCCTGGCAATGTCGGGAAAGGCAAAAACTACCAGTGATTCAATTTTGGGGGTGATCCAGAAGGAATCCTGGATTCTGGATCACTTTGAAATTTTCGTTAACATTGTTTTCAATGGGGCATAAGGGAAACCGCTGCCAAACCAAATATGGTGACGCCACCTGGCGAACAACATGGCGTTGGCGGAGGTCTGCGATCTCTGACTGCGTTCTAGTTACACAGAATGGGCTACATACGTGCAGCCTGGTTGCAGCAGAGCAGTGCAGCATGAAGGTCTCCAGCTGCTTCCTTCAGTTCACGGACCATCATCAGATCATCAGCTTTCCGACGACTTTCAACACATGGCCCACCTACAGGACTTCGACTCGAACCTGCAGCCAATATAAGTTTTTTATTATTATATAACCGATTTAATGCAGCTGCTGTGTATATGTATCATACAAATAATAAACTGGATCACTACCAAAATCTAATTGGTTGGCCCTGCAGCCACTTTCCACTCTCATTAAATTGCACCAAAATTCGTCAGTGAATTATTTTAAGACAGAACAAAACACCCAAAAATTAACCTGCAACATTCTTCAGCCGAGGTCACAACAATAATGTCAACTGCAAATAAATGCAAGTGCCTTGTATACCAAAGCACAAATTACCATACCAATAAACTGTAATTTGCTGCTGAACTGACGTTTTGTATAAACTAGCAAATTGTAACAACTCGCCAGATAAATACTCGACATGATGCACAATTCCAGTCTCTGTTGTGGTTATGCTAACAGTATAATAACAAAATATGACTGCATAAGCTGGCAGTTTGGCTCAAGTCTCAATCAAAATAGTTATCTCCGCCAAGGTGAACGTAGTGAACATTGGAGGAGATTAAGAGATTGGACGTTCTGTCCTTCTGTCCGTCTGTGTGTGTGTGTACATGATGACTCATAATAGCAATGACGTCATTGCACCAACAGCTGCTTAGACGGCTGTTACTTTTCCCTTCCCTTTCCTTGTTGTAGGCGTAGCAGTAATAATGTTTAAATTACTTTACTTGGCCAAGATATGCGTCTCACGTCACGAGCACCTTCTAGTATCCATAGTTCCCAACTCATGTTGTCATCTATGAAGATATTCGAAAATAGTCGAGTAATTAGTTTTAAGATGGTAGATGAGGCTGTCTGAGTGACAAAACTCAACTCAAAAATTCTTAAATAGCCTCTGCCAGTCTGCCATACTGTTTCGCAGCTGGAAGTGGTTCTAGTGCTTCACACAAATATGCATTTATGTCCATATTATGTGTTTGTATTAAATCAAACAGTTTAAACAGAACAGAACAAATTAATTCTATTCTGTTTATACTGTTTGATCTAATACAAACACATGACATGGACATGAATGCATCACAGCAGGTGAACTATACAAAACCTGCATACGCTAGCTCACAATCGATGCAAACTGCACAGTGCCATAAAATGTCACACTGTGAGTGAAGTTGTATCAGCAAACGATAACTGTGTATGAGTAAACAAACGATCCATACTAATAGAAAGTTAAAAATTTCTGACAAGATAATGTTCATACAAACACAGAGTCTGTCCAATGCATTTTGACAGTTTACAGTATATGTCTGTATAAATATAATCAGTGAGCTGTTTAGACTGGTAGAAAAAAATCAAACAGTTTAATTTCAAATTGTACAGCAGCAATGATCCTTTCATCCTTCTCTAACTAAACAACAGACATTGTCAGTCACGAGACCATTTGCTTCATTATAAATGGTCCATCTTCACCATGCATTTATCTTGCCCCTTTATGGAGATATGGCGCCTCAAAGATAATGGGGTCACGACTTTGATCTTTTGGGGTCACGTGACGTCATCGGTCACGTGACCATTCGACTCCGGGGGCCGACTTCCTATTCATGGTCCATGGTGACCATGCGTCCATCTGGCACCGTTATGGAGATATGGCACCTCAAATATTGGACGCATGGTCCTGGACACAGAAAGAAAGACGGAAGAATGGAAAGAAAAAAATAAGGGGAGGGGAAAGGGAAGGAAAAAGGAAAGTAGAAAAGAAAAAGAAAGGGAAAAGATAAAAGGAATGGAAAGTAAAGGGAAGGGGAGAGGAATTGAAAAGAGAAAGGGAAAGGAAAAAAGGGGAAGGGAAAAAGGAAGGGAAAGGGAAAGGAGAAAAGGAATGGAAAGTAAAGGGAAGGGAAATGGAAAAAAGGGAAAGGAGAAAGGGAAAGGGGAAAAAAAGCGGAAAGGGGAAGGGTAAAGGAAAGGGGAAATGGAAGGACAAAGGGAAGGGATAGGAGAAGGAAAAGAGAAAGAGGAAAGAGGAAGGAAAAGGAAAAAAGAGGAAAGGGCAAGGAGAAGGGGAAGGAGAATGGGAAGGGAAAGGGGAAAGAAAGGAAAGGTGTAAGGAAGATAGCTTAAGAAATGTAGGACACACGGACGCACGCACGGACACAAAGGTGATTTTATACTCTGTCCAATGCTATGCATTGCATTGGACAGACAACAAAAGCTTCACAGAAGACCTAGTTATATATTCATGCATCCGTACGTAGCACAATGTGTTGGCGTGTTTCTTTTCTGGTATATTTAAATAATTCAACTGAAAACTGCAGACTGGGCCAGCTGAGTGAGTTTCACCTACAATCATTACCGGGTGTCGATACACTGCTGAAAATATTAAAACTGTGGCATTTGGCAGGTTATGTATACATGAAATTCAATCAACAATGAAAAGTCTGCAGTCAAACAAAGTATACAAAAACAATAGAAACATGACCACCATATACCTGGCTGTGGAATATATGCAGTTGACAATTTCTGTCCTTGAAACTGGCCAACCCTTCCATACGGAAGACCTGGGTGTGACGGAACTGCACGAGCGCCACTGTCTGGGCTAAACTGCATAAGTGATGGACTGGCTAGGCCGGCAATGGCAGGTATCCCATGTGTGGTCATATCCTGGTGGGCTACGGACGTCGTGGGTGGGCTTGGCAGATCAATCATACTCCAGTCAGACAGACTGCTGTCAGACTCAGCTGAAGACGTTTCTGCAGCATTACTCCTAGGCGTCACGGTGTAAGCTTCTAAACAGCTTGGCGGAAACTGGTTAGCTGCAGACGGCATATTTCGACTAAAACCAAGAGCCGCTTCTTCGTCCTTAATTGCATGTTCTAAAATTGAGAATTCTTCTTCATTAAGAGCCAATCCATTGATGGCACTGCACACACCCGACTGTACATCTATTCCGGGCTGCACAGCAGATGACACAGTAGCAGGAAGCAAAGGCACATTAGTTCTACTGTTGGAAGCATGGCACACTGAAGGCGGAATGGTGCCAGATGGTGCAGACAAAATGGAGGATGCCTGTGGCAATGGAAAAACATTTCTTGGAGGACCTATCGGTGGATAACTGGGTTGAAACATTCCAGCAGGCACCTGCTGACTGCCGTTCACATTATGATGAAGCCAACCACCAACGGGCTGGAAATTGGTGGGAGCTGGTGAGAAGCTAGGCCTGCAGATTGGAATGACAAACCCAGCCGGCTGTTGTGGAATGGCATGTCGGTGAGATGGGGGCATGAAGTACACTGGCAGCTGTTTGGAATGGATGCCACCGTTAACAGCTAGACCAGATATGACAGCCTGCTGCTGGCTGTTATGCGATGAAGCAGTTGACACAGTAGAATGTGGACATGGCACTAAAGGTGAAGGCAGTCGACCTACATGAACCCCGTCTCTAGCAACACCCATGGGTGAAGCAAACATGAGATCACGCGAAGACGGCTGTCCACGTGCTGTCCCTGTGGCACTGACGTCTGACAAGCCGGAACTAGGAGCAACCGGTGGATGAATGATGGGCGATGATGTGAAAACATTACGGCAACTGTTGACAGAGTTCTGTGTAGAACAAGTGGATGAAGTTATCGCAGATACGACTTCACTTGCTGCTGAACAACGTTTACGCAGAGGCTTTGGCTTCGAGCTGCTACCATTGTTGTTGGTGTTTCTAGCAGAATTTTTCTCTTGGAAAACTGCAACACAACAAAGCACTCTTCCTATATTACCACCAAAACAACGCCACCACCACTACCATTGTTACCACTTACCATCATCATCGTCATCATCACAGACTTATAATGTGCATATGTACAGTAAAATCAAGCCATTGTGCAATACAAAGTCACAACTGTGTGATGAAAAATATTATGCTAATGATATCGATAATTTTTCAAACATGAATTTAACCATTTTCCCCTTCAAATACTTCTTCACAGACAATTCCAGGACTTATGGTCCATTCACTGAACTTTTCTTGACAGTGTATGCTTTATGACACTGTATGATATACTGGGTGGCCCATAAAAACGTCCCGAACTTTGCGTAACTACAACGGCGCATACACTTTATGGAAATAAATTTCCTTTCACACATTTGTAGATCAGTATGTACTCTTACTTACTTATAAATTTTAGGGACGTCATTATTGATGCCAGTGAATACCGCTCAATGACGTAAGGCATATTAAAAATCAAATTATGTAAAGACAGCGTTGCATTGCCCCGCATCAAAGCAACTAAAAATTATCTGTCAGATAACACCTTCAACTTAATCAGCTCATAAGAATGGACATTGCATTCGCCAGATTTGACTCCGCTAGATTACTTAGTTTGAGATATCTTGCAAGAACTCGTCTATGAAGGAAAGCGTGAACCATTTGCGAACCTCAAAGATCTTCAGAATGGTATCGGAGACATGGCATGTTGTCGACATCAGACAGTCAAAATCAGAAAAGCCATGCTGCGGTGAAAAACACGTTTAGCAGCAATGGCAAAGCAGAATAAATGAGCTATTCAGCACATTTTCTGCTGATCAGTTGACTGATGACTTGGCCTACTGTGACGTTCTGACGTACATGTAGCCTGCGTACGAGCGGCAACTCAAATGATGAGCCACTTGCAAAATTTGCTTTATGATGTGTAACACTATTTTCTTTGTATCTCAGCGAATACAGAAATGTTTTAGGCGAAAATTTCTAGACATATTTGAAGACGTTTGCCCACTACGTACGTGTTATCTTGCTGATTTATTTTAACTAATCCACTGCATAATGCATGCAAAGGTTCAAGACGTTTTTTGGGCCACCCAGTATTTATTGAATATACAATTTACAAGGCAAACTTCATGGCCACAATAAATCTGTGGTCAAAGCGACATATTCTAAGATAAACGCAATAAGTCTAACTCCTAAGAGTCATATGAGACACTAGCACTATCAGCTTGGTCCAAAGGCTGGCAAGTGAGTAGTGCTGTGCTACATTTATGAGATGAATTGGGCGACCACATGCAATGGCTGACAGCTATGCTATGATGACAGCACCACACACATCGCTGTGGTTACTACATGCCCCCCCCCAAAAAAAAACCTGTGCCAGTGTTATTTCTTGAATAACTCCGTGAAACACTGACCGAATATGACTTCTGCATTTCACAAGGTAGTGTAAGCAACAGTATTAAGGTGAGGTGGGCAAAACTATAGTTATTCATGTCAAGTTTTTTTTTGCGACGTTGCACGCCAAAAATGATTAAAATTGACCAGTGCTGCAAAAAGTTATTCAAAAAAATAACACCGGCACCGTTTTTTGGGGACCTAATTTACTACTATAGAAAGGTGCTAGTTGCCTGCAACTGGTGAAGAGACAACACTGTGAACAGTGTACGTCTGTGTCGGAGCAGTGCGGGTGTTGATGAGCGGAGGGCGCTCTCGCTGGTACAGCAGCAACAGAGGCTGGTAGCGACCTCGGCACATCTTCTCCACCACACTCTCCCACTCATCTCCAATCTGACCACAACAAACTCAAACCCAGCCTGGCCATCCCTATGGAATAGGCAAATCAAGCACTGGCCTGACAGGATGGGATTAAGGTCAGGTGCATTCACCCGTATCAACTCAGCTCCGCTCTTTGTACGAGATGAGTAAATCAAGTACCGGCTTGTGTGGCTGGCGTTAAAGTAGAGCACGTTCACCCGTGTCATGCGGCAGGTAACATTATGTGACCCCACGTGGCAGGTGATGCTTCATAGCTCTGACTCTGAGATGTGTTCACATGGCATAGCAATGCAACTGGTGCGTGATGAGATCTTTATTGATCGTTTTTTTTTGCAAATTTGCGGCAAAGTGCAACATATATAAATTTTGTAAAAAGCAATTAATATAGTAGTAGTACATTAGTATAGTTTGAGTATTAGTAGTACTAAGCAATAGTTATACTACCTTCCCTACCCAAGCCCAGCAAAGATGGCAAAGACATAACAGTTTGACATCTTCTTTTTTGACATAAGGTGCACGAAGATGGGCCTCACCACAAAATAAAATTATCAATGCCATAAATGGTTAAAACAACATAATATATTGCAGAATCAACGAATGTGTTAAAAACATCAATGCCAATAAAGTTCAGAATTACTTCGGATACACAGGAATCATCGAACGATATCCAGGTCTTGCGTTTGGAATGAAAGAAGAATGTGGAATTATGTTTGCCATAGTAGCAGACGACGCCAACTAGCAGAAGATCAATGTCATTATTACTGCTGACAGCAAAGAGCTGCACAAATAATCAAACACAAACATTTATACATGTACGAACAATGCACAATATTGCCATACTGCTCACGAGATGTGGCTGTCCACGTAGCTACAAACCTGCTTATTTCTAATTTCAGCTGAAAGTTCACTTTTGCACCCTAGCACTTGAGTGACGAGAAGGATCGTAATAAATTGGGTCAAACTGCATTTATGCAAGTAGAGATGTGCATCATTTTCTGAAGGTTTTTGATGTCCAGTAACATTCTGAATTGAAAAATGGCACTTTAATTACTCCTGCTCAGAGGGACATTCACACAAATTCAAGTTTTTCAGTCTTTTTTGTTTTTTTACTTAGTAGCTTATGGGACAGAGCGACAGACAAATAGATATAAGACAAACGAGAAAGCCACGTATTTAGGAATTGCAATCCTGGGATCCCAAATTCTGGGATACTGGGATCCCAGCCGTTTTTGCCAATACGAAATCCCGAAATTGGCGAAGTCTCGATCACGGGATTTCGGGATCACAAAATGAGTAAAAATTGTACTTTTTCGTGTGTTAAATAATAAACATAAATTTTTTAGCCATCTCATGAATATAATATTTCATGTGTGCACAAATACTCCATGCTGCACACTGCCAGTCACTGTCACTTCCTACAGTTCAGATATATTTTCCGTAGCGGCCTATATTACATCCTATGCATGAAATAACTCATTTGGGGATACCAAAATAACAACAAATCTGTAAGCCTAATCCCGTAACGAAATCCTGGGATTACAAATTTCTCAATCCTGGATCCCGGGATTAAGAATTCGATCCCGGGATTGCAATCACTACATGTATTGCAAGAAGACTTATATATTTTTCTACTCACCAAATTCAGTTTTCTTAGCAACTTAGGTTTTTAACAGTCTGAAAATTGACAATGTGTTTCATGTCACTACCTACTTAAAAATAAAAATACACACATTTCACAAAACAATAAAGCTACGACAATATTATATTTCACCACACACTTCTACATCCAGCTAGGCACCATATGCAAAAAGCCACAAGTCAAATTATTTGACCATTAAATGCAAATTACTGTACCAAAGGTCCTTTGTTGCAAACATTTACAATACATGTCCACGAGATTACATTTTGTAGTGGGAGTGGTTTCTACAACATAGACACTGCACTAGACAATGACATAATTTGTGTAAGTGAATTCTCAATTCAACATAATCTTACATCACTCAAGCGAATCTTTGTGTCGATGTATCGTACGAAGCTCTGGACATGCTCAGTATCTGGTAGGTCCGACTCCCAGATTAGACCAATGCTCACGACCGACGGCGTATTCAGCACCGACCGAACCATTTCTGCCCGACGTCCGCACTTTGACTGCATCAAGATAAAAGTTCTTAGCAACTAGTGTCATTATGGTTTCAAATTTTACACTACCGATCAGTTTTCGCTTAGTCTTATTGGTCAACTCTTTGGTAAATCCATATTGTCAGTTTTATAACATCTGCTCTGTTCTGGAATGTTACATTTGTTTTTTTCTCTACAATTTGAACTCTGAATGCTAAAATTCAAATCAGACTTTAACTCTTGTACATCTCCTCTAAGTGGACAAACTACCGACAATTTCTCATAACCGATATGGGTTTGGGATGCAAAAAACCTACATCACTTCACAATGAAATGGATAATCAGAGAAATAAGATCAGATAATGATTTAGAAAATACTTCAATGTTGTGAGTGACGAGAGACTGCTAGATCTGGTTTTACATATTACTCTATAGAAACAGATTTGAGGACTGGCCTTGCCAGGCAAGCAACCAACTGGCCCAATTCGATACAAAATAACAACAGATAAGGAAACGGCAGCTGCAACTCGCTAAAAACTTCCTTTTTGTCGGTACGTATAATATACAATCACAAAATTGTTCCCCAAAGCATGCACAATGCCCACTAAAATTCACCAAAAAAACGAATGTTAAAAAACAACAAACGCAGATAAGCAAAAAGACAAAAAAACACGCTACACACTGGACAGTTTCTGACAATCTCTCCGTTGCTGAAAGCAACTCTCAGTCGATGGCCAAAGCTTCTACCAGCAGCCTTAGCAGTCTGGGAGCTGAAACAAACACCGCACTGCAATGTCAACACACAACATGAGCAAATGGTGCAGATGGTACAAACTGGGGTGGCACAACAGCAAAGTGTCAAACCTATGATCAAGATATCGCGGGTTCGACCCCTGGTTAGCTTGCTATGTTCACCAGCCTTTTGCCTGACCATTGCATTATATCATCGAGCCACTGACGCCTTGTCCACCTTGCCGCATCATGCCTGGCACTGTGCCATCACATCGTCCGCCTAGCGGAGAATCATGATCAGTATCGACGCTTCGTATTTGAGGCCGCCAACGCCCGATCTCCGGGTACGGCAAACTTCCAATAGCTTGCTATACAAGTGGTCACTACTTGGATGAGTGACTGTCTGTGGACTGGTAAACCATCTAAGTATACAACAACACCAAGGTCAACTCAGCCTTCCATCCCTCTGCAGTAGGCAAATTGAGTACCAGCCCAACTGGCTGGGGTTAAAGCAAGGAACGTTACCCTGTGTCGGGTGGCAAGTGATCCCATACGGCAGATAACGTTCCACGTTAGTTGTGTGCTGGGTTTCCATTTAACCCTTTAACCTTTAAGAGACATTGGACAGCAACAGCTGCTGAATCCATGATTACTGATGATGACGATGCTGAGATATAAAGAAAGAATCATATGATACAAAAACTCACACGATCAGGCGTGTTGCAATGTAGTGAACAAGTTGAGTGTAAGATGCTGCCTCTGATGTGGCACCACAGTTGCAGACCAACTACATAAACACAATATAGGTACTGCTTTCTTCTCAGTACATCAATACACTAAAATGTCAACACAAATGCCATTTTAAAAGCTGATCAAATTTTGTTTTCATTTTTCATGCCAACAACGATAATTAATGATGGTTTTATTCACTTTCACTCTCGACGTGAAATGTCACGGGCATTTTCATGTCAGTGACAAATCAGATTGAATGTCAAAAATGCCTCTTTTTGTTTCAGGTTCAGGCCAAAAATGAAAACTTCAAATTCAACAGCCATTCCCCCTCCAAAAAAATCCCTGACTGTGCCAAAACTCTCCCTACCAATAAACACCTCAGACACAATACCACTAAGTCAGCCTCAGGCACCCCGTTGTTAAGTATGCTTAATCTCCGTGAACACACACTGCTTCGTCCATTCTGAATCATCTCTGCGTTCAACATGTCCAAGCCACACTAATCTCTAAAAACTTTGTTTAATGGGTATTTTATAAATCATGCACAGTTGACATGCTAACTGGTTCCAATCTCAATAATTCGCTAAGATCTGTATTTCTCTTTCTGACTTGCAAATTAAAAACATCGGTTTATCTGAGCACACTCATTTCATTTCTATTTCTATCCTCATTTTTTTGTAATAGACATGTCTCCCTGTCACCAAAATAACTCGATGCTACTTACTATGCTCACCAAACAGTGGCATGAACTCAGATTTCTAAACTTATAAAAAGAAAATTAAAAGCCAAATTATTTCTAACTAACAACTCTGCAATCCAACTGAGTTGTAGAACAAATAACAATGCAAATTCCAATCGTTTTACATTACAAACTGTACTGTTCGTATTGTTACAGCACCTGTTCAACAAGATTCATAGCAAACATCTGATGGGTGATGCAATGAGGCTGGCTGCAGGAATTCTCAGGGCATCCATGGGCCACATGATGATGTAGCATGACAAGCAAATTCTCCTGCAAATATGAAAAATACCCAATCTTACAAAATCTTGGTATTTTTTCATGTTCTTAAATTTACAACTGGTGTTTTAAAAAGATAACATTCATGCTGTCGACAAGCACCTGTCATTACCGCAGAGTGAATGGAGTACAACGACCCTCTGATTAAATATTTTACCTGTCAAGTGGTATAAGCCTAATATAACAAAGCTAATACTAAAATTTTAACCGAGGTTTCAGCAGACGAAAATTTTGCATCAGAATCACAGATCAGTGTTGATAACACACTGCAATGCGGTTGTTAATTTTTACTCCCTTCATATAATTACACGGTACTTGATAAATCAAGGTAAATGACACGATTCTAAGAAGTTACAAATGCATCTAAGTCAACTTGTGTCAGACGCTAACATGTATCAAAATTCGTAATAATTTGGTGAAATCACATTTGAAAACAATGTGAGATATTTTAAGACACAGCAGTGGACATATGCTTAAAACATCGTGTCTGTTTCCATGGGTGATCATGCGATTAATGACAGACAAGCAAACTACCTAACCAGCTGCCAGGTTAACTCAACCCAGTGGTTATCCCTAAATGAGTAAGATCTGCATCGAGTACCAACCACCGCTGGGACATAATCACTTATGTTGCACGATGTGCTAGTCCCATATCTGCAGTCTAGTTGGTGTCTGGCTGAGAGCTAGGGAAATGAAGATCGATGCCACCATATGAATCGAGAAGGACAGTTATGGGGTGTTCACATGATCCAGCAAACGTCCAGGAAACTTCCAGCAAATGTATTCAAAATACACGTGGATTGCTGGACGTTTGCTGGAAGTTTGCTGAACGTTTGGTGCCATATGTTATAATGGAGCAGGATGTTTGCTGGACCTTTGCTGCTATATATTATAATGGAGCTGGACGTTTGCTGGAAGTTTGCTAGATCGTGTAAACATCCCATTACTTTTTCATGTTACTTTGCATACGTGGACATAGCATGACATGACAGAGCACAAATAACAATCTATTGCCATAATATCTATAAAACACAACACAAATGAACAAGAGTGCATACATGCAGTTAATACATTACACTTACAAAGCACTCCGCAGCATCATCCATATTCCGCATCTGAAACTTCTGCTTTTCCCGAAACGTCTCAGCTAGAGCGACACGCAGCGCTAACGGTGGCAATGTGCGTTCTTCACTGAATTCAAACTGCGTAAAGATCACCTAAAAACATCAAATCTAACAATTAATTCACACAACACACACATACAGGTTAATAATAACTCTCTCTGACAGACTGAATTAGTATTTGTCATGACTAGACCGTTTTACGAGGGCATTCATAAATTTTGTAGCAGGCCTCTATAAGGACACATGAATTAAATGGCTCTAACAATTTGACAGTGTTTGCTTGCACATTTCTCAAACATTACTGAGTGGCCCATATATCCCTTTGTAAGAGCGGAATCTACAGATGCAAAATGCACCAACTACAACCAACAACAAATGATGCATGACTTCACTTTGAATTATCTCCGCAAATAAAACTGCTGGGCCATGCAGTACAGGTTTTACGGTTAGTCACCAGGGGCGGTATGCATAACAACGTCGTAGATTAGTTTGGACGTAAGGCCTACGTCGCGACTAACTACTTCCAAACTAGAAAGTCACGTCCGATGGCATGCAAAACGATGTCGCAGAGAGCGACTAACTACTACCGACGTAGTTGACGTCGGGTAGTTTGACTCTGGAATTTCCTGGCTAAACGCACTCTGCTTTGGCCGGCCTGCAGCTAAAAATAGATATGGCTTGACTTGTTATCTGCTGCAGTCTCGGGCGTGCTCGAGCCTAGTTACAGCTCCATGATCTAAGTAAGAATGCGCGATGCGAATAAATGAAATTTATCAAATGCTAAAAGTTTTATTTAGCAACTTTTAATACTGCAATTAGTTTCAATAGTGTAGTTGACTCGACAGAAGTCTTTTACAACGCATGACGTGATTGCAGCTTCTCCTTAGCGACGTTAGTTTACATTGACAACGACCTACTAAATATTTACGTCCGGTCACTGGAGCGACTAGCGTTAGTTTGGACGTAGGCGTCTGACTAGTACTACGTTGTTGTTATGCATACCAACCTAGCACTATGCCCGACGTAAATCGATTTTAGTTTGGAAGTAAAGTTACGACGTTGTTATGCATATGGCCCCAGAACGTAGACTACGGTCTAGCACTAGTCTGGCTGGGGTTTATTGTTTTACTTTATTTCTTCATAAAGGTTATCCAGATAATAAATAGTCTGAGCAATACCAAAAAGATAAAACACTGTCTGAGATAAAACTATCTGATGCCAGGGTTGATAAAAATCATGATTTTTAAATAAAAATCAAAAGCATTGATTTTTTTTATTTAAATCCGATTTTTTTGATTTAAATCGATTTTTTTGATTTTTACGCACAAGAGCTAGCTAGCGCTATAGCACATATTAGCTATGGTAATTCTGTCTCTGTGTCCGTCCGTCCGTCCGTCCGTCACGACCCAGTACCGTTTCAAAACCAGTAGAGATAGAGACTTCGCGTTTTCGTGATATGATAACTTAGTGTCTCTAGTATTTCGTGACACAATTTCATGTAACTGGGTGAAAGGGTCCTCACGAACGAGGGGGCAAAAAAGGGGCACCCCTCCTAAAAAGACGTTAAATTCTACCACTACTGGCTCGTCTAACATGAAAATGGTTGCAGACAGGCACAGACATGCTGCTTATCATAACAAGCACTGACAACAAGCTTCTTAGTTAGAAATGTCAACATCGTTGACCTTGAATGACCTTGAACTCCCAAAATAGGGGGTTTTAGTGAATTTTTTGCGATTTTGAGCTGCGACACACATTTCAAGAGTGAATTGCAGCGAAATGGCTGGAGATAAACCAAGACAACCTGCATGTGAAATTTTCAGCATTGAATGTAAATTTCAGCAGTCCATGTTCGAACCCTCTAGATTCAAAGAGGCCTGCGCACGTGGGTGTCAAAAAGGGGTACCCTTCTAAAAAGTGTTTATTTATCCGCTGTTGTCTTGTCTAGTGTGCACAGTGCACAAAATACCAATAACAGATTGCAAACTGAAAACAGCCATCACATTTACACAAAAATTTGTAGGTTTATATTC
>Ga0209671_1004427_pt1 | contig 13924 bp, 10 predicted proteins | sample WorMetHERISLAND2_2_FD_187401 | JGI IMG/M metagenome (GOLD analysis project Ga0209671, IMG submission 187401) | Marine gutless worms symbiont microbial communities from Max Planck institute for Marine Microbiology, Germany - Olavius geniculatus... | ecosystem: Host-associated > Annelida >... | reverse complement strand
GCACTTAATCTGACAACAACGTTTTAAAAATTAACTTGAAAAATGCAAAATTGCTATAAAATTGGTTTAATAAAGTTTTAAACTTTTGCTCGTAAATCATCTGTGGTTACTTCGTTATCTTTTGATGTCAGATGACGTCACTGTTGTTTATGTTCAGCACTTCCGGGGTGTGTAAAGATGGCGCCTAGGGCTGTTCAGTTATGTTTTGCGTTTATTCGTTCAATCCCTGTCGTTTTTATCACCGCTGTTATAGGATGGTCGTACTACGCATACGTCGTCCAGATGTGTATCTGTACGTATAGCGCACGTCGTGCTTTGTTGTCACTTTTTACTTGGGACGCATCGTTTTCGAATGCTGTCGTTCTAACAAACAATTACTCTGTCTTTCTAGTGTAAATATTTTAATGTGAATGAGTTAAATTTGTTGATAGCACTGAAATATATTGAGAGTGTTTCGTATTGTATTATTATGCTGATGAATAATTTGAGTTTATAGTATCTTTGGTATTATCTTTCATATATACATTGTAATATTTAGATTTTTATTGTTTTTATGTTGCATTGACATTTTTAATGACTGCATAAACTTTTCACTGACGGTCTAAGCAGTATTTGCTATTTTGAAGTACAATATTAGCCAGTTGTTGTTAGTTCTATTACACAATCATTGTGTGATGTGTTTACAGTTACAGTTAATCATCTTGTTGAAAAAAGTGAGTATTGTTTTTTTTGTAAATAGACAAGCCGTTTGTATCTGGGGCGAGGCATGTATTTTGGACCCAGCTTTTATAAGTACACATTATTTTCCCTTTGTGGCACATTGGTATTTTTCTCTATTTGTAAAAGAATAAACAAACTGTCATCTCTTATGTATTGCATAAATTGGTATCCAATCGTACTAGGTGTATCTGGGACTTGACTTATATCCTAGACCTGGCTTCTATTAGTGCAAGTTACTTTGACATTTGGCTTGTATTTGGGACCTGGCATTTATTCACAAACTGGCTTTTAATTGGAGTTTTACGATATGTAACTACATAGCATAATACTTTGAATAGAAGTCGTGTATATAAGTCATTGTATGTAATGTATAATGGCATGTTGAACCTTAAAAAATTGTGATATGGTTTGTACGTTTTTAAATTTAATAGTGTACACGGTGTTCTTGCACATGTGTTGAAGCACAGTAATGTGAATTGATTTATCATATTAATTTTTTTTCACAATTTGTGCATCAGTAAAACATGCATTCTTTACTTCTCATGTGAGTGTGTTTTCTTTCATTCAAGGGGACAGAGGCATGTGTTCTATATAGTGTGTCAAACCCATACAGACAGTCAGATGGACAGATCTCATTAAAGTAATGTCTGTTGCAATAGCTAGCATTGCCAATGCTTTTACGATAGTAATAGTAATATTATTGATAATAATGCGTGACTTGTGTTTCCTGTGCTTATTGTAAGCTGCATCATCATGTGTTTGCAGTTGTTTATCTGATTTTGTTTCATCCGTTAATGTTCATGATGTGTTGGTGCTACTGGAAAACCATCTTTACTCCAGTTGCCACTACACCCAAACAGGTCAGCCATTTACAACGAGCATTGGCATACTTCAACAGCAGCAGCAGCAGCATTACCATCATTAGGTTCATTACCAGACAAGTGGTAGATGTTGTCCTAGATGCAGTTGTTTTTACGGATGACTACCACACATTCCACACTGTTTTTGATTGCGAGCAACCTGGAAAAGCAGATATGTCCCAGAGAACAGATTTTGCTGCTGATGCTATCTTACTCAGATTTGTTCCTGTTTCTCTGTTTCTACTGTTACAAGATGAAACTGCTTGATATTGAGCTTCTCATTCCAGCAGATGTTTTGCCAAGAGTTACCAATTGTCAAGAAAGAACATCTAAGCTTTATGTGAAAGTTTAACCTCAGCATCTCACATATGGCGATTTTCTTGTCGACATTACTGTGCGCTATATGAATTCATTTACTTACTTACTTACTATGGCTGTAATACTATTAACTTGATTTTCCGTGCAAAACAAAATTTATTATGTGAATGTAATTGGTGAAATTTTATAGCTGTGGTAATTGTTTTGTCATTCATATGGATAAAACGTGTGCTGCATTGCTGTCATGTTATTGTTGCAGTTCTATTTGTCGAAGCTCGATCTGTCACGGTTTGAGCGTGAGATGAGTCAGACGAATCGTCGAGAGATCTTGATGCAAGCAGCAAGAAGTCTACCAATGCAGTGTCGGACAATTAGTGGAGGTAAGTTACTTGACCTAGTTTGCTCGATTGAATATTTTATGTGTCGAACAATCATAGTAGGTGAGCTTCATGATATAGTTGACTTGGTTGAATATGTTATTTGTTGAACAACTACTGGAGGTGAGCTACTTCATGAGGAGTCATTGAAGTTAGCATTTGCTCACTCTCACGGTTAAAAACAGTCATGAGTGTGCTGATAAAGATATGCTGTGGCAAACAAGTGCAGTTTTTAGTTCATGATGTAGTTGACAGAATGGAATGCATTATTTGCCTGTGAAACTGAAAATTATTTTTCTTGAATTAGGTCGCAGAGAAAAGTAGATCTTTCTGCACTTTGAATCGTGTTGATCATGCGATCCATTGGTTTAATCGTGTGTTAATTGTGGTTTTTTGTGAATATCTGGGTCATATTGAAGGCATGTGACATCAAATGACAGAAGTCAGACTTGCTGCTTAACATTTATCAGTAATTTATTAGCAATGAAACATTAAAGATTAGGCTACCTTAGTGTGTGGAATAACTAGGATTGGTGATACAATCAAAGTTCAGTTTCTGCAGTTTTATTCTGAAGTCTACCAGTAGTTCTGCTTTCTTTGGTGATGATGTTAAAAGCTCAGTGGCATTGAGATAGCCATACAAAGTGATTTTGTCACCAGATTTAAATTTCTTATAGCATTATTTTTGCATCATCAGTGATAAGTTGACAGTTTAGTTTGAAAACGATGTTTTTGGTGGAGTTCCAGAAATGGCTTTGTCAAGACCTATCTAGCCTGTGTCTGTCTGAGTAAACTAATCTTTAGTGTCAGTAACTAAGAGATTGAGCTAGCTAGCTGTGGTTTGGTTCGGTGCAGAAATGCGTTACTGTGATAAGTGCAAGGCACTGAAGCCCGATCGCGCACATCATTGCTCTGTCTGTGGCAGGTCGGTTCTTTGAATGCTTGTGAGATAGAACTTAGGAGTAGTTCTTGTGTTAGTAGTCAATCACTGTATTAGACTTTTGAGCTTCTTAACTAACAACGAGATAATTTTTACACCAGTTACTCATACAGATGCATAATGTGGCCTGTAGGATGTCTTGCATAATGTGGTATATTTAGGTGTATTATGTGAGTGTTGTATTGATGGTGTGGTTAGCGCTGGTTCAGTTTAGCAACAGAAACAACATCCAATGTATACAATGTCGGATGGCAGCAAGTCTCAAGTTCTTTGGACGATCCATTGTAACCGAACCGTGAAAAATTAGTCAGTTGATCAGAAATTGAAAATGGCAGGGCAGTGGTTGCTGTCATCATAGCATTTCGTTATTTTTAAATATTTTAGCTACAAGCACTTGGAGAGCTCAGACCTCATCAAAGTTTATTGTTATTAGGTAATTTGAAATGTGTGGAAATTGTAATTACTTTGTAAGATTGTTGGCGACACATTTCCAGCTTTTGTTGTTATCTAATCATTGTAGTCTATTTCTGTCTAAATGTTGTTTGTTGTTAATGTGCAGATGTGTACTAAAGATGGACCATCATTGCCCGTGGTAAGTGTAGCTGTATTTTCTAGTGTTATTACGTCCATCTGAGAAGGTTATAAATGTATCTAGGTCTGCATTTATTTGTGTCCTGTGTGGGTCCTTGCCTGGACTGATTATCTCAAAAATGACCCAGCATCCATTTAAACATTTTTTTGTTAATGAGATTTATTGAGAAGTTATCAATAGTCTTTGATGAAATTTTTATGGAGGAAGTGATTAGATTTCGCTAGTTATTTGGATTTTTTGGCAATTTAGGCTCATTATTGAAGATTATTTTACCATTAGTTGATAAGAGCATTAAGTCAGACACTTTGCAGTGTAACTCAGCAACTTATTGCTGTCTACTGTAGCGATGACTGTATTGTTTTTGGCATCATTGCTGAGTTTTTTGTTTATTTGATTTTTTTCTCTGTTCACACAATAACACATGAACAACTGCACTTAATCTGATGAAATTTTGCACGAAATCGTACCTCGACAACTGCAAGAACCCTATTGAATTTCAAGGTTATAGATCAGTGGTCAAGGTTATGTGACCAGATTTTTAGATACTTTACTATTCCGACATAGGGTCTGGTTGCTGCTGGCTGCTTCTAGTCTGGCCCAGCTAGGCTGATAGCTATTGGCTGATGCTGATGTCATTGCTGTAAATATCTCAGCGTGCCGTGGACATTCTTAGCCTTGCTTAAGACTTGACAGTCTAGTAACGAGTGGATTTATGCCAAAATATTTTTGTGTTGTGAGGGTGAACAACTGTGTGAATTTCTCCAACTACAAGTTCTTCTTCCTATTCTTGACCTATGCTCTTCTTTACTGCATCTTCGTATCGCTCACATCACTTCAGTACTTCGTCAGCTTCTGGACGGTGAGCTGGTATTCTGTTCTTGAAGTTTTTTTACGAAGTTACGGGCGATATTAAGTGCTGACTATATGACGATTCTTTGTACCAAAACATGTTGATAATATTGAACCAGGATTGTTGGAGTTGTTTGAAAGTGCATCAAGGGTTCGGCTTTTTCTGAAACACAGTGTATAACTCACAGTTTAACAGGCTCTGCTTATATTGATATCCATCATATCATATTATATCATATTAAACATTTTCTTATTATAAGACGTTATAAGACCATGGGCACATTACAGAGTTGAAAGTTAAATAAAATACGCAGCCAGACCTGATTAAAAACAGTTTTGACTCATCATGGACCAAATCATGGAAAAATGTGATATATTATTGAGTATAGTGTTGTTATGTTTTTCGTAATAAAGGAATATTGATTTGTAATGTGTTATTGCATATAATAATGCCACAGGGGGTTGGTGGTGGTGACGTGCCGATGGCAAATCTGCACATTGTGTTTCTGTTCTTTGCGGGAGTAATGTTTGCCATCAGTCTGATGTCTCTGTTTGGCTACCATTGCTTCCTTGTCAGCCGCAACAGGTCCACACTCGGTATGCCAGATATGTGTCCTTATTTAGCTTTTATATTTGTACACTCACACACATGCAGTAGTTTATCAGTAAGGCTACATTCGCATTTGCACGCGTTGGAGTCCAAGTTCTATGCAGTCATAAACGAGCAGTCATATGAGTAGCTGTCACATGCTTGTTGGCATTTTAGTTCTGTTTTTATGGGATGTTCCATTTTTGATATGCTATATATATATAGACTTTTTGCATCATTACTTACTTACTTACTTGATTTTTTGGGTATATTTTGGCATGTTTTTATTTATACATTATGTGTTTGGGTTTTGGTATTTTTGTTTGTTTGTTGCCTCATTTCCCCAGGTTTATTTGTCACTAGCAGTGCAAGTGATTGCCTGGGCAGTGAACTAGTCTTTGAAATCGATCCAACGAAACACTGCACCAGACGGTTAGGGTTAACCACACCGGACGTCCGATGCAGTTTGGTGCGGTCCAGTGCAGTGTTTTGTCGGACCCTTTGAAATGACCTGTAAATGGAATGGAATTTGGGCTTGATGATATGAGTGGAACTTGAACTGTGCTCACTCACTGTCTGTCAGCCTCACTGTATCCTGTATTTGCATGTCTACCTGTTGGCTTATGGCACTGCAAGCTATATGCAACGCTTATTGTATGACACTGTGGCTGTGTCCGTCTGTCTGTTTGCAGCACGGCTTCTGCTGTATGGACAACATCCAAGCTACACTGCAAAGCATGCAGCATCACAAGCCACATTGCCTACCAGCTTGGTAGGCAACTTTATTTTTTTATCTGTAACTGTTTGTTTGTTTGTGTGTGCGCAGAGGCGTTTCAGACACCAATATTTGCCACTGGTCCAGACAGGAACGGTTTCAACCTTGGCTGTCGTCGCAACTGCCTCGAAATATTTGGTGATGACTCACAACTGTGGTTCGTTCCAAAGTTCACGAGGTGCGTGAATTGAAGAATTTATTTACGGTGGCAGATGAAACGTTTTGCTGTACGACTGACATACACTGGCCAAGCTTAAAATTCCAGAATCATATTTTAAGAAAAACTTGTTTAAATCGGTTTTGGTAAGATTTTGTGGTTAATGAAGGCAGCTGCATGTTTCCAATTATGGTGGTCAAAATACAGACTGCTGGCTTACTGACACATCTACTTTTAGATAGTGCCAATAGGATTTATCAGATTTTGAGTTTTATTGTTGCATAAATTTGTGTCTTAGTTTATTTGCCTGCACTTCTTCTACTAGCACTGAGCACTGATATCAGTCTGCTTTTAGGAAGTTAGGAAAATATGTTTATTGTTGGCAAAAAGTGGAAAATAGTCAAAAAGACAACATTGCAGTGACAGCTGAATTGTGGAGTTTGTATGTTTCTGCATAGTACTTCTAATTTGACTGAGACTGTGTTTGTCTGTGCGTCTGGTGTAAAAAGTGTCTAGTCTATGTTGTCTGCTGGTTTGATTTTTCATCAGATTACTCGGAAACGTTATGATTCATTTGATGAAACCTTGCATGCTCATTTGATGCTTGCAGACTCATCATGGAGTTCATGTCCATTTTTTATTTTAAATATTTCTGGTGTTGTTTCTTCTTGGCGGTGTAATATTAGTTTTTTTTTTTTATTTGCTTGGCAACGCTGTAATAAAAGAACAGACGTCTCAGGAGTGGTTTGTGTTTTGCAAGTACTTCTACTTACCCCGCCATGTCTGTTAGATTTGGCAGGCCTCACACTGACATTGGGCACTTGGTACATTTTTATGCGCGAAAGCAGCTACTGCTTTCAGCGTGTCTTAGCCATCGCAATTCTGTCTCTCTGTCTGTCTGTCCGTCCGTCTGTCTGTCTGTCACACGGGTGGATCAGTCAAAAACGGTGCAAGCTAGGATCACCAAATCTTTGCAGTTGGCTGCCTGGAAGACTGTAGTTTCAGGAACTGTAAAGTGTTTCCATAAATTCGAAGGGGATCACCCCAAACGAGAGCGCTAAATGAGAGGGGGGTGGGCAAAATTTGCGATTTTGGGCCAATAAGTTGCTGTATCTCAGTAACGGTGCGAGATAGGGCCTATGTTACTATTAATCACTAATAGGAAGTCGTACACTGGCTCTCGATTGGCGCCAAATTCAATGACCTTGAATGACCTTGAACGCCAAAATAGGGGGTTTTATGGATTTTTGGGCGATTTTGGGCTGCGACACAAGTGTATGTCATTCACAAGGTGGCGCCACGCTACTATCGTTATGCGATCCAGATAGAGAATTTGGTATTTGTATATTAACTTAGCATGAACACCCCAATTTTCAGCTAAACTACTGAACCGGAACTGCTATAGGCTTTCGCGTGTCTCGTGAGCATTAGCTCAAATTTCTTGTTGAGCTGGTTACCAGTTAGTTTTACGACCCTAGAAATAGTAGTCACATGCTAAAGGTTGAGGCACCCAGGCACATATGCAAAAAACCTGATGGTTTTTATTGGGTAAATCTGCCAAAAAAACTCTCCAAAAGTTCACTCCAATCATAATCCAATTTTAGTTTTTTTTTGTTTCACTAATAATTGCGGTCAAGTTTCTAAATCTGTAAACATATGAATTTGCAAATTTGGGGATATTTACTCGATGTGGACAGTATCCAGCAGTACTTTTTCTAATAGCTTAGAACTCACAAAAACCTCAAAACCAATAGAATTTTGAAACAAGGACTGAAATAAACCCAGGTTTGAGCAAAACCCAACAAAACCCACCAGGTTGGGATTCGATTGAAAATGGGTTTTTCAGGCATGTGGTGTGGACTTGGATTGTGTGTGGCCCTAGCATTGCGAGTGATGGAGTGGTTTTTCCCACGCGGGCGGCTGGTTTCATATCGCCAGCCGGTAATTCTTACCATTCCATGGAGCTGACTGTTGGCTCCGTGGTCATGCCGCATGACACTGAAGCTGTTGATATGCCGCTACCCAGGTACTGACGGCGTGATGCAAGGCTGTTATGTTGCACGGTTACATGTGCTCAGAGCCGTATTTCTTGATGCATGCTGTAGGCTTTAGCTGTTCGGATTTCCCAGCTTTTAGGCCCAATTTTGGCTAGGTCCAGGGCATTTTGGCCATTTTTGGCAAATCTGGCCAAATTGTTAGCATTACAGTGTGATGAAGTTACTCTGTGCGGAGTTGTGTTAGTGTGTGGATGGTCTGTAGACAGGTAACTCATAGCTGAGCCATATGATTCAATAGTGGTTCATCCGCTATGCAGTTTGGTCTTCTACCCTTCGCGAGATAGTTTAATGGGTATCAGCTTTTGTGTTGAATTTGAATAAATGGCAGTGGCGAATGTGGTACTATAGCTGCCAGTTTTGGCAGATCTAAGGCTCAGGCTGATCTGAGTGAACTCCGCAATGGTATTGCCATGATGACAGTGCTCCAAACGTTACTGCTATTAGTATAAGTCTGATGTGGCAAAATTATTGGCCATATTTGCAGATTTCAGCAGCTATATGTTGTTTGGTGAAGCTGTAGCATGGGCTCTGCAGTAAAGTTGAGTTATTTTTGTCAGTGTTGTTTTCTAATTGTTATACTTTTGTTTTTGTTGTTTGCTATCAGTGCATTTTTGCATGAAACATGCAGCATTTAACATTTGTTCTTCTTTCATCTGGCAGCATATTTTGACCCAACCAATCCCAGCTGTATGTCAGTAGTACTGTGAAATGCTACATGTTGTTGCACTTTTTATAAAGCACATTTAAAAATTTCTATAAATATATATATTTAGTGAACTTTAAAGTTCGTTGAATATATGTGTGAATATTTCTAAAATTAATTAATTTTGTCGGTGATTTGTTTTCGTTGTTTTATTTGATTTTTTTTTGGTTCTTGCCAAGTGATTGTTTGGTAGACATAGCTGCCTTGAAAATAAGCTGTGATACATTGATTGTGACGATGATAACCAGGCACGTGGGGATGTGTTAGTTTTCAGGATCCATATTCATGATACAAAATTATTGTTCTGAAGAAAATTTACTCATAAGGTTTCTTAGCAGCCCTTGACCCAATCGAATCTTCCTGCCATATTTCAGTAGTACTGTGAAACGTCAGATTTTGTTTCGGCTTATTTTGCTGTAGCTGTATTTTTGCTTTAGTATTATAGAAATCTGTGGCATGTATTTGATAAACAACATGATGCAGCATGAAAGCGGATCTTTGGCATCATTTTCAGACACTTTGTTTGTATATTGTTATATAGTACTAATATTAGTTAGAAAAGTGACAGCAGTCAGAAGTTATATTGAATGATTGCCTTATGACAGAACTAATGTCACGTCATAGTATAAATGCCAAAAACGTGTATAAAATATGTTTAACTATAAAAGATTGCTTTTATGTTGCATTGGTTGTTTAGAATGTTGTGTGTGTACTTGGTAGTGTCTAATCTTAAACTGCCATAAAAGTTTACAGAGTGAATTTAAAGTTATAGATTTAAAAACAGAATTGTCACTTAAAGAATTACAGTTAAGTTTTTCTGCCACAATGTATGATAATACTGATTAAGTGATGTTTTATACAATCATTGTTTTTTGAGCAACAGTTTATTTTAATTTCTGTCGATTCTTCTTTATGAAAGGTAATTGTTACATTTTAAGTTTGCTGAAAATACTTAGAATTTATGGTAAGTGTTGAAAATAATCGTCGATGACAGTGACACAGTATTTTTCTTTATCAAAGATTTGTCACATTGACCTGTTGTATGGGATCACACCACCTGACACAGCTGTCTTAAGCCCAGCCAGACAGGCTGGCACTCAACTCAATTTACCTACTCCAGAGGGATGGAAGGTTGAGTTGACCCTAGTGGTTGGATAAATACTGAGATGGTATACCTGTCTGCAGGCATTCAGCTAGTAGTAACTGGGCCTTGGATGGAGCAGCTTTGTTGGTCGAGACCACTGCGTTAACAAGTGCACCACGCCATCACTGTACAGTACTAAGTGCAACTGGTTTAATGGTTAAAGTATCAGACAGGTTGCAGTTTGAGTCTTGCCATGGGCCATTTGAGCAAGTTGCTAACCTACTGCATGCTTAGGTCAACTCAGCCTACTACGCTCAGCAGGACTGGAAATAAGTGGTAGCTTATGGGTTATTGGATGAAAGTCTGGTGTGGCAGATTGGAGCGGTGGTATGTCTGCTAGCTGCAGATTATGGGTCTTAACTGTTTGCTGATGTAGGCAATGAATGGCTGCATAATGTGCAGCGGTATCACTAGCTCATGCCGATCAGCTACCACTTCCGAGATTGTAAAGCGCTTATGTTCATGATTCTGACTCGTGTAAACAGCTCCATATCAAATACCCGACTACTTTTTAACCTTTTTTTATTATGAATGTAACAGTTCGTTGGTGTGTTGTGCATGCAGTCATGGCAATGGTTTGACATTTCCTGTGAGAACAGTCGATGAAGACTACGACAGTTTGCTTGGTCAGAGACAACGGTTGGCTGAGGAAGGAGACAACGATGACCTTGCTGTTGGTCAGTAACTGCAGAGCCAACGACATCATGGGTTAAGAAAGTGGGCGGGCGGCCAGGAAGTCTCAGTCTTCTGACAGACAGTTGCAAATTTATGATGGAGGAGATTCTGGGTGCTCAGAATTCTACTTTTGGCCTTCTATACTCGCTAGGAGGGGAATTTTTAGTGCCAGATTTGGTACTTTTGTAAGACATTAAGTTTCAAAAAAATAGTGTCACCAAGGAGAATCAGAGATCAGCAGAACAATCGTCGAAACAAGGCCCCTGAAAATCCAGCTTGTCATCTGCACTGTATAAAAGTTATGAACTACGGGGTGCAGCAAAAAGTAGCCTTCTAAAGTTTATCGCTGTTTTCTCAGCAACCGTTAGGAATTCAGTGTGAAATTTTACAGCTTTATTTAGTAAAACCTTCTACACTGTATCTCAAAATTTCATCCTGAACATTTTCGATTGTAACTTGGAGTAGGATTATCAGATTTTAATAATTTTTGGTACAAATATTCCTGAGACAACTTGCCATTAAATAAATGTTCAATTTCCCACCTCACCCAAAGTCTGTTTGTGCACTACCTGGGGAAATCAGAACTAATGAAATATTCCTTTTTTACTCAATGCAGTATTATTGCTTAATCTTAATAATGCACAAAAACGTATTCTGTTAACTTTTTTGACATTATGGTTGACATTTCATGCAACTATTTCGTTTTTCAACTGCTTACAGCAAAATTGCTTGAGCAGTGGGCCATTGGGCGACTTCACTTTTTGACTCAGACTTTCGCTGAGAGTTTTGCTGAGTCTAAACTTCGGTCTAAGTACCTACTTAAGTCAAAAAGTGAAGTGATTTCACTGAGCGAAAACATGGCGACTAACATGGATAGTTTAGTAAATTAAAACAGTCTGGTACCAAAAATAAACGCCATAATGGCTACATAATGACGTAAGACGTTATGTAATTAGGTCATTTGCGTGCGTGGCGCAATTAAATAAGCAAGTCCAAGCATAACTGGTTGATTTATTTCCTGTTAGGTTTACCGGTTTTCCACCATTTTTAATCGTTTAGTTGAACTTTGGTCTAAGTACAGACTTTAGCATTCAGCTTTAGCTTTGGCTCAGCAAAAAGGCTCAGCAAAAGTCTTAAGTCAAAAAGTGAAGTCATCCATTGTGTGAACACAGGCATGGAGATGCTTTCTGTGTTCATTGACAGCAGCATCGATAATGTTTTGCTTCAGACCAATCCAGACTTCACCAGTCACTTCTTGAATTCATAAACATTCCTGAACGTCATCACTGCTTTATGATGATCAACCTTTGTAATCGATTGGCTGTTGGGGCCCAGAGATCTTGATATATGGAATTTATTGAGGTTTTTCATTCATTTCAACACATGATTTGCTTGGTCTGTTTTCCCCAGGTAGTGCAGGAGCAGACGTTAGGTGAGGTGGGAACTTAAACAGTCATTCAATAGCCAGTGGTGTCAGAAATGTTTCGGTCAAAAATTATTAAAATCTGATAATGTTTTTAAAGTTATGATCGATAAGTTGTGTCTGGAATATTCACACTATAAATTATTAGAATCTGATAATTTTTCTCGTAGTTGCAGTTGTAGTTGTTGTTGGGGATGTTTTTTTGAGACAGTGTGCATTCAATAATCCTTGATGACAGTGATACAGTATTAGAACTTCTAACTGCCAAATAAAATATGATTTCTGTGGAAAAACGACTAAGTTATGGACTTTTTAACATGATCGCCTACCGATTTTTCAGCAGTAAAAATGTTCAAGCTACACACCAATTCAATAACATCGTTGAAACAACACGGTTAACTAATGATCAAATGCCAGAATTTCATTGTCACTGTGAATGTTTGAAGTGTCCACTGCCAGCTCCAAGCTCCAACACAAGCCTTCATTCGCTTAATTTAATAAGTTTTTCACAGCCTTATCGATAGGTCCTTGTAATAGGTTGCCCCAGATAACCTGAAGCGCTTCCTAGACTTCAGCGTTTATTTTCGGCATTGTTCTTCGTTGATAATTTAACTAATCGTATAGGTCTGTGAATCGCATTATTCACCGTTGCATAAAATGGTCAATCACAAACGTCTATAAAGTCTGAGCTCATCTCATAGTTAACCAAGTTCTAGCCAATTTTTGGCAAAAATTCAACAAATTTTGTTGCCTAGGCAACGAAAGTCAAACACAGTAGACTTACTAAAATTGTTTATTTGCTCCACCCTCAAAACCCCTTGTTAGATGCAAGAATCTCGGAGATATCTCGTACATAGGCCTATGTCGAGTTATAGCTCATCTTGTCCCAAATTTCGTTTCCATTGCAACGAGGATCAGTCGGCTTAAAACTCGATTGGCAGCATTCGCTGGCCCATCCCTGAAAACCCCCTACAGACGCAAAAAATCTTGCAGATTTCTTTTACATAAGTCAAGTTATAGCCCATTTGTCCAAAATTTCGTTGCCATGGCAACTAGGGAGAGTCCGGGGTAAAATTAAATGACGCCATTAGATTGGCCATCCCCGAAAACCATGCCCTAGAACCAAAAATTACGACTCTGTCTTATACACAGCCAAAGTTATGACCGTTTTAATAATTGTTTAATTTTCCCGATAGGCTCCATTGTAATTTTTTTGGAATTAATTTCAAATTTTTTAACCCGAAAAAGGCACATCCTTGCACGAGACCGCGTTGTTTGAGCCATCGCACGCAAAAATCCGCCGAAGTTATATGTACAGCCGAGCTAAAAATAGAATATGCAAAACAGGCGAACATTTACCGCAAGTTAAATTTCGCGAAAACTCCAGTACAAGAGTTTTCGACCACAAAAAGTTACAATAAGGTGTGATTACTACAACATTTGCGGTAAGTATTTCGCGTGGACGTAATGCACTTAGTTATAGGTTACCGCTGCGATCTATTATTGGTGTTTTACCCATTAAAATTAATTATACTGGCGATATATTACAGATTTTTTGAGCGTTAAATAGAGCTGAAAAGATTGCAAAAAGCATCATAATTAATACTACAAAAACGTCACTGAAGTTATGCAAAATGCCAAAAATTATATAAAGCGATATTTGGCCGAAATGTTCATCGACGTTCAATAGATGGCGCCAGCAGAGTTCTTTGCTCTCTGCTGGCGCAGTACACAGTAGCCTAGCT
>Ga0209671_1004426_pt1 | contig 13925 bp, 8 predicted proteins | sample WorMetHERISLAND2_2_FD_187401 | JGI IMG/M metagenome (GOLD analysis project Ga0209671, IMG submission 187401) | Marine gutless worms symbiont microbial communities from Max Planck institute for Marine Microbiology, Germany - Olavius geniculatus... | ecosystem: Host-associated > Annelida >... | reverse complement strand
ATGCAGAACATGCAAAATTTGGCCCGATTTCGGACGACTTCGAAGTTCGGCGGCGAATATCTCCGGAACGGATAAAGATATTCAAAATCGGACTAGGAGGTTTTGCTCCGCGATTTCTCCCGCGTTGGGTGACAAAAGTTGGGTGAACATTGGTCATCACGGAGATTATGCGGTGAAATCGCACCCACCCAAATCGACTTTTTCGAAATACCATATTTCAGCTCTTAGGGGGTGCTGCGCCCCCAAATTTTACTCGCGCTAGAGAATAACCAAGTCTTACTAGCGCACCCCCCACCGGGGACGGGGCCTTTCTCACATTTTTTTAAAGGGGGAGGTTAAAATGGGCCTTAATTGTAACGAATTGACCACTATAACTTTAAAACCAAAAAGAGTAGCCTAATGAAACTTTGCCACGTGACGTAGTGCTAAGTGGGGCTGATAACGTGTGTACAAATTTTGGGGTGCTCCGCCCCCTTAAAATTTGGGATAGCGAAAAACGTTCAAAATTTGGCGCGATTTAGGACAACTTTTAAATTTGAGCGCGAATATCTCTGGAACGGATGGAGATATCGACAAGCGGTAAACGGCGTTATTAACTACCATTCCTCCCGCGTTGAACACAAAAAATTTGGCGAACTCTGGTCCACTAACGACAACGGTTTAGTTGGTTAATGTCTACCTACCCTAGGTCGACACTGCGCGTTCTGCGTATTTTAATGAGTTGGAGTTTTGGCCACGTGACTTTGCTACGAGAGGAATGTAAGCCCCCTAAATTGTCCCCCAATTCGACTTAGGGCGCCGGGCGGACTCACGTTAGGCTTTGCCCCAAATTTATAGTTTAGATTTGATTTGACTTGAGACGATATTATGTAAGTGGCGTGGACACGTTGTAGTCTACGCAAGTTTCAGCAACAAAAAGCCGAACTGAAGAAAAACAATGAAGACAAAGACGAAGAGATAAAGCAGCTGAGAGATGCCTTGAACAACACAGGGGCCGAAGAAATTTCTGCTCTGCGAGACCAAACGCTTGCTTTGAAGGAACAAATTAAGGACGTACGTTATTAATCTGTCATTTTTATTAAAAGCGATGGATAATTAAAATATAAAAATATTAAAGTATATAATATATTAAAATACCGTAATCAGGGGCGTCATTCACTGCTTTGTCATCGCGCCAATTCGACACGGATAATTCTCGACTGCGAAGAGTTTTTAAAACTGGACAATCGGCGCACTGCCAAACGTTTATTATACTGCATGTCCAGTCACATCAAAGTATCGCATTCTCGTCTAATAACTTAAAAAATAACTAAACTACAAGAAAAGTAATCATTTAAATTTCACAAGTTAGTATGAAAATCAACGAGATGAGGTAAAAGCATTTATACCTGTTTCTTCTTCAGTTTGTCTTTAAACGCAAAACTAAAGCAAAGTATTAAGATCGGGCCACATTTTCCACAGTTATTTACCGTGTTTTATAAGAAAACTACAGTTTGCGTTATTTATTATATTTTTAGAAACTGTTGCAAAGTGTAGTTTTCTTATGAAATATTGTAAATAATAGTGGTCCGATCTTAATACTTGCTTTACTTTTGCGTTCAGCGACAAACTTGATGAACCGATATTACCAGACGTGGACACGTTGTAGTCTAGGCGACCGTTTTTCAAAATCCTATTACTCAAAGAATCAAATTGAAAGAAAATTTGCTATAAAACTGTCGTTGAACTTTTCACCACGTTTAAAACCGACATGACAAAATACGACACATTTTAAGTGTGATAGAAATTGTAATAATTCTTTGTGGCAAACTGTCTCCCAAGTGTACCACTAGAAAATTTCAAAAATCAGTCACAGTTTGACCAAAATAGGACAAATAACGCAAGGTATTGTTAGAAATATAGCAATGACTTGGCAAGGAGAAACAAACGGTTCTGACGCGTGCGCGTGCGCGTGCGCAGTTGGAGTTGCAGTTGACGCTGAAAGAAAACGACTTGCAGCGCGAGAAGAAGTTACGCCTCGAAACAAAGATGAAAACGGAAAAGGATCTGCAGCAGATGTACGAGCTGCGAGCTCATGTTGACACTATGAAAACCACCATCAATACACTACAGCAAGACTTCAAACAGCTACAGGACATTAACAGCGAACAAAAGGTCCGGTTCTAAGACCTGCTGATTGTAGCATTAATAACTTGTCACTATACGTAGTTAAGTACTGTGTTTATTTGGAGATGCCAATGTTTATATCATATAGGGTGACAGGATAGGTCGTGAACGATTTTGATTTCAAATATACATCCTGCTGTTATCAGTAACCAGCAATTATTTTACGTCTTCTTATCGATATATTCAGTAAAATTTTTCGTATAAAATATCGGAGTTGTAGCTGTTATACATAATTTACAATACTCATTTATATAACACCACCGTTAAAATTGTATAAAAATGGACCAATAAAGGTTAACGTCAAGCGAGGTCGCTGTACATGTCTACTGGACCACTGTTAGTATGAAACGGTGTTTTGTTTGTTCTTGATGACTGCTCTCAGTTTGTTAGGCATCGAACTGATAAGATTTTGAAGTGTTGGCAGAGAAATTAATTTCCGTGCTTTTTGGAGACAGTGCGTTAATGCTTGCAGTGACGGAGACTCGGAGTCGGCACAAACGACTGTTGCCGTAATGCTACAAACGTTCTCAGAAGGAGACAACTCCGCTGAATTAGGCAGCCAGTTTTCTAGCAGAATGTACATGTAGTGTTTAATATTTGCATTTAGCCCAGTGTTTGTAGCCTTTGATATATTGCGCAGGAACGCCATCCTGCTGAAACACTCCTTCACGAGTTAAGTCAGTTCTTGTCTGCGTGACGTCACTGTTTTTTGGGGTGACGTCATTATGTTGGCTCGTATAAATCGAGCAAGTAAGGGACGGTTGTGATATTTTGTACACAATATTGTATTAAATTGCCTTAAATGCTTATAGCAATTTAATAATTATTTGTTACTTTCAACATAGTTAATTTGCCATTTAAAATCGTTCATGACTTATCGTGTCACCGTATAAATACAGGGTAGTCCAAAAAAGCATGGCCACTTTTTAGTGTATCTAAAAGTATTGATATAATTAACACTAAATTTGACACAAATTGATGTCATTTTATTTTTTAACATTTAATCGTAATGTATTTGAGTCGACGTGGGAATTTTCAGTAAAGTGGCCATCTAACGATTGGCAATTTAGTCTTGGAGAAACATCCTCAAAATTTCCAGGAAACTGCGTCGCCCGCGGCGCAATTTATGTATTCTACTATTTATCACCAGCAAAACATATAACGTCACTCGCTAGCACAGTTAATGACATAAATAAAATCTGCATCACGATCGTTGGCTACGACGGTAGCTAGAGCGTTCTTCTATGCATGATATTCGTGGACAGAGTTAACGACGACATCGTTTTGCTGCATTGTGTACAGCTTATAATCAACCACCACCGAGTCGAGATGAGTGATCTTCACATCAAATTGATTCACGAACAACAGAGAGTCGAACAGCAGGTAGCCACCAACGACCAGCTCGACAATCAACTTCGCGATGACTACAAACAACTCAAGGTTTTCCTGCTGTTTTCCTGCTGTTATATAAATAATAATAATGAACTTGGGTTACCTGGATGACATTACTCTGGGTGGTCCGATTGACGCTGTTGTTTCTGACGTGGCCCATATTGCTCACTCTGGTGGCAATATGGGTCTGTCGTTAAACACGTCGAAATGCGAGCTCATAGGTAGTAAGGGGGGTGGTGGCGAATGATCGGTGGCTTCAGTTTTTTTATCAAGGTGAACCCCGATGAAGTTACGTTCTCGGGGCTCCTTTGGTTTAGAGACCCGCCCTTGATGAAGCATGGAAAGAGCGCTATGACGACCTGACTACGGCGGTGAATAGATTGGCTTCCATCAGTTCCAAGGACGTTTTGATCCTGCTCAGATCATCATTCAGTGCGCCAAAAGTAATGTACAGGGTTCGGCAATAAAGTAGACCCCTAAAGTTTTTCTCTGTTTTCTCAACAACCGTTTGGAATTTGACTTTGGAATTTTACAGATTTAATCACTGAACCTTCTACATTTAAGCGTCAAATAAAATTTGATTTTCTTGAAAAACGACGAAGTTATAGATTTTTTACATAACCGCCTACCGATTTTTTGCATTCAAAAATGTTCCGGCTACAACACCAATTTAATAATATCGTTGAAACAACACAGTTAACTAATGATAAAATGCCAAAATTCCATTGTCACTGTAAATGTTCGAAGTGTCCACCGCCAGCTTCAACACAAGCGTTCAGTCGCTCTGAGAAATTTTTTACAGCCTTTTCGATCGGTCCCTGTGGCAGGTTGCCCCAGATAACCTGAAGCGCTTCCTTAAGTTCGGCGCTTGTTTTCAGCTTTGTTATAAGCTTGCAGTGGGCCTCCAACATTGCGCTCTATACGTGATAGACCATTGGGTTTGTATTCGGCGAATTTGGAGGCCATTGGTCTTTTGTGATGATATCTGGACAGCTGGCCCGCAGCCAGTTCTGTGCGCTGCGCAGCGTTGCGCGCTGTGTGTGCTGACGCGCCGTCCTGCTGGAAGATGAATCCCGTGGCCAGCCGGCGGTTGCTTTAAAGGAACGATAATTGTCTATCCAATGCTATGTATAGCATTGGACAGAGTATAAAATCACCTGAGTGTCCGTGCGTCCGTCCGTGCGTCCATGCGTCTAACTTTTCTTAAGCTATCTTTCTTTCACCTTCCCTTTACCTTTCTTTTCCCCTTCTCCTTCTCCTTTCTCTTCCTCTTCCCCTTTCTCCTTCCCCATCTACCTTTCCCTTCTCCTTTCCCTTTTCTTTTTCTATCCCCTTTTTCTTCCCCTTCCGCTTTTCCTTGCCCTTTCCTTTCCCCTTCCCATTCCTTTACCTTCCGCTTCCTTTTCCCTTTACTTCCTCTTCCCCATTTCATCTCCCTTTCTCTTCCTTTTTCCTTTCTTTTTTCCTTTCCCTACACTTTCCCCTTTCCCTTTTTTAACTTTTTCTCTTCTATTTTTCTTTCCGTGTCCACGTCTGTGCGTCCAATATTTGAGGCGCCATATCTCCATAACGTTGCCAGATGGAAGCATGGTCACTATGGAGCACCCATAGGAAGTCGACCGCCTGGAGTCGAGTGGTCACGTGACCGATGACGTCACGTGACCTCAAAAGGTCAAACTCGTGACTCCATCATCTTGAGGCGCTATATCTCTATAACAGTGCAAGATAGATGCATGATGACGATGGACCTTTTATAGTAAAGCGCCGGTCGTTCGAATCGAATGGTTTTGTAACTGACAATGTTTATTATTTAGTTAAAATAATACAGAAGGATGAAAGGATCATTGCTGCTGTACAATTTGAAATTAAACTGTTTTATTTTTTTTCTACCGGTCTAAACAGCTCACTGATTATATTTATACGGACATATACTGTTAACTGTCGAAATGCATTGGACAGACTCCGTGTTCATATGAACATTATCTTGTTTAATGATAATTTTTAAACCAAATAAATCACTGTTAATCAAAACGTTACTGTTACGTCATCGGCAGTAAAATGGTAACCGGTTTTTGAAAATTTTTCAGCTTAAACTTGTTTTAATGCTGAACTAGAAATATGGGGCAGAGCCCAACGGGAGGCCGCCCGGCGCCGTAAGTCCGATAGAGGGTTAATTCAGGGGTAAAATTTACCTGGTAGCAAAGTCACGTGGCCCGAAATCAAATGCATTCGCAGAACGTGCATTGTCGACTTAGGGTGTGTCAACATCCGCGCCTGCAACTTGTTTGTTAGTGGACCAGAGTTCAACAAATTTTTTGGTTCAACGCGGGAGGGATGGCAGTCGATCAAATTTGTTATCGATATTCGGTATGTCGATTCGCTCCAGATATATTCGCAGTCAAAGTTTGAAGTTGCCCGAAATTGCGCCAAATTTTGAACTTGGGTAGGTCAACATCTGCGTGTATAACTTTTTTTGTTTGTAAACAGTAAAGTTCACTAATTTTTTAACGCAGCAGGAATTGCTCGCGATGAAGTTTGTGTCTTTTTGTCGATATCATGACCGGTACTTGAGATATTTGCGGTCAAATCGAAAGTTGTCTTAGATCGCGCCGAATTTTAGACGTTTTTTTCTTTCCCAGATTTTAAAAGGGCGGTGCGCCCTAAATGTTGTATATAAGTGATAATGGTCCCCTTATGACCTGTCACGTGGCAAAGTTTCATGGAGTTACTAACCCCAAAGTTATAGGCGTTAATACGCTGAATTATAAGCCAATTTTTGACCCTTTTTGAAAACAATTGTTGGGGGAACCCCCATCCCCGGTGGGGTATACGCTAGCAAGACTCTGTTATTTTGTGGCGCGTGTAAAAATTTCGGGGCGCAGCAGCCCCTAGGGGCCGAAATATGGTCTTCCCAAAAGGTCGATTTCATGGGTAAACATTAGCCGCGAGAACGCTGTGGAAAGTGGACCAAAGTTCACCGGACCTTTTCCGTCTAACGCGGGAGAAAACGCTGGCAATAATCTAGTTTTCCTTTTTTGGATATCTCTGTTCATTCCGGAGATATTCGAGCTCAAAGTGGGAAGGGGTCCGAAATCGGGCTAAATTCAGCCTGTTTTTCGCTCGCAAATTTTTTTTGGGGGCAGGTTCCCAAATTTTTGGACAGGCATTTGTAAACTGAACATGCTTCCGACGATGTGGCAAAATGTCGCGGAGATCGGCCCACGGACCTCGAAGATCTCGCGATGAAAAAATAAACTGCAGTAAAACATAAGGCCTTCCCGAACTATCGTTCCGGGCGGCCTAATAATAGGTAGGCGGTCATGTTAAAAAGTCTAACGTCGTCGTTTTTTAACAGAATTCAATTTTGTTAAGCAGTTAGATGTAAAAGGTTTCAACAAATAAATCGGTAAAATTTCAAATTAAAATTTCAAACGGTTGCTGAGAAAACAGCGAAAAACTAGGTGTCTACTGTTTTGCCGCACCCTGTATCTCATGTGCGTGTCGCCTTCAGTGTCTCATCCTTATTTCAAGTTTTCGATTTTTCCCTACGATCTGCCATTGAACGCATTACCAACATCAATCTATCGGACACCCAGTAGATTTAAGCCGGCTTACCAGTTAGAGATGGTGGTCTTGGGGTGAGACGTGTGTCTTCGCTCGCACTTTCTGCCTTTTTGGCTTCAGCGGCACGCACACTCTCACTCCAGGACAACATTCTGGCTGGATGCCTTTCCCTCAGATAACACTTACCGCCAGACCTACCTTTCGTCTTGGTCAGTTGCTTTTGGTACAGTTCTTGACCCACCATCCACCAAACAGCTATTCTACGATCGGCCAAGGATCTTGCACGATATTTCGGTGGTCGAGTCGGGCCTGCTGACCCCAATACAGCAAGCCGCTTTTAAGACTGCACAGTTTCATCACAGTGGAGATCGGCTGTTCGCGCTCCCAATTGTCTCTTGTGGCCTGTGCCTTGATGATAAAGCGTCCGAGTCCCACACCAATGTCACTGTGAGTCACTGGTTGATGCCCACGGGGTTCACAGTTTCATCTGCATGAAGGCACCTGGGCGCACGGCTAGACAGCACACCCTGGACGATCTGGCAGCTCGCTCGTTTGTCTCTGCCGGCATTCCAGTTACCAAGGAACCGATCGAGTGGAATATCTCGAAGTTCGAACTGATGGCAAATGCCCCTACGGGATGACACTTACTCCATGGGCTGGAGGCAAACATTTGACATGGGACGTCACGGCTGTCTATCCAGTTGCGATGTCGTATCTGGAATCTGGATGCGGCGGCCGACAGCGCGGGGTTGGCGGCAGAAACTGCAGCTGAGCGTAAGACCGTCAAATATGCAAACCTGGGGACCCAGCATATTTTCCAGCTCATCGCGGTTGAGTCATTGGGCCACAGGCATTAGTCAGCAAGACAACTGTTTCTGGCTGAACTCGGACGGAAGATTTCCGCTCTTTTAGAGGATTACCGAGAGGGTACTTTTTCGTTTCAGCGAATTTCAGTTTTGCTGATTCGTTTCAATTCCATTCTGTTACACGACAGTTTTGTTTCAGCTGATTTTTGCCCGGATTGATGGTCAGTCCATTCGCTTGGCGTAACTAAATTTTCAGATTCGTTTGGATTTTTTCAAGGGTTAAAAATAATAATCATCATCACATTTCTATGGCACTCTTAGATGCAGTCTGTTGTCAATCTACATGTAGAATGTTGCTGCATATAATGTCATGTATAATAATGCTTCGTGTGCTGCTGACGACATATTGTAACATCAGTAGATCTGTGTGTGTGTTACTTTTCGTTTGTTTACTACGTGCCATGTTTCTGAAATAAATGTTTTTGATTTGACAGCAGATCACAGTTATAGCAGATGTGACTCATATATTACGCAGTTGTTTGTTTTTTTGTGTGTGGACAGAGCCTCAACGACGATCTAAGAGTATCCAAAGCGAAATTAGAATCATATCAGAGGATCGAAGAAACCCATCTAAAGCAGCTGAAGTTTCTTGAGCAAACTCGACAAGAGTTGGAACATCAAATACAGAACATGCATGCTGACAACAACGCTCTTAAGAGCGGTAAGAATGCGAAGAGTGATACATTAAAAAGTTACATCATAGGCCTATAAGCCTATGAATAAAAGCTACATAGCTTTCAACAACAATAGCTTTCGCAACAACGTCTAGCAGCTAACAGTTATCCGAAGAAGGCAGCTGTCAAATCGTGAACAAACCGATCAATAAATGTTTTAATTTGACGAATTTATCACACACAACTATTGTATTCGATTAAAAGTAGGCCCCAATACCATATTGTTATATTTTGGCCAAGAAGTTTTAGTGTAAAAACATATAATGTCGGAGGAGTAATTTATTTACTTCGGCACAATGACGACTTTCTTGAAGAAACAAGCCGAGCTATCACAATGAAAGTGCCCGATTACGTCGCTGTGCATGAAAGTATTATTATCATTCTGTCTCGTTGCTATAGCATAGCATGGGACAGATTATAAAGTCACTTCTGTCACAATGTCACACTGTCTCTGTCTTTAAACACTCCTACGGCCGCAATTTTGATTTGATTTCGATGAAATTTTGCACAGTGATTCGGGGCTGGCTCGAAAAGTAAGATCTAGTTTGTTTGGGATAAAAATCTGATAACTCCTTCCCCTATTTCACTCCAATTTTTAAAAATTTGCATTACGGCTTATGGGGACTTCAAAGCGGTACCGGTATAACTCGGTCCCCGTAAAAGATAATTGCACGCTGTGTTTACCTACCTTTTTATTTTTGGGGTCGGGCAATCTAACGATGTCATTTAAATTTACCCCCTAACGACCCCTATTGCCATAGCAACCATTCGAAAGTTGCAAAATTTTGCATTACAGCCAATAGAGATTTCAAAGCGGTATAACTCGGTCCCCGTAAAAGATAATTGCGCACTGTTTGCACCGACCCCCTATTTTCGGGTCCGGGCTATCCGATGGTGTCATGTAAATTTTTCCCCTGCTAACCCCTGTTACCATGGCAACAAATTTTGGGACAAAATTGACTATAACTCGGCCCCCGTCGCGAGCAGTTTAAATGACATCATCGAATAGCCCGGGCCCGAAAATAGGAGTGTAGGTGAAAACAGCGCGCAATTATTTTTTCACGGAGACCGAAATATAGTCAATTTTTGTCCCAAAATTCGTTGCCATGACAACAGGTGTCGGCAGGGGAGAAATTTAAATGGCACCGTCGGATAGCCCGGCCCGAAAATAGGGGGTAGGTGCAAACAGCGCGCACTTATCTTTTACGGGGACCGAGTTATACCGCTTTGAAGTCTCCATAGGCCGTAATGTAAATTTTTAAAAATTGGGGTAAAATAGAAGAAGGAGTTATCAGATTTTTATTCCAAACAAACTCGATTTTACTTTTTCGGGCGTCGAATTACTGTGCAAAATTTCATTAAAATCGAGTAAAAATCGCGGCCGTAAGAGTGTTTACAGGCAGACTAACAGACTGACAGAATGACGACAGACGCAAGTGATTTTATAATCTGTCTCATGCTATGCTACAGACAGATAAAAATATAAAGACAGAAGTCACAAGCCGAAACAACGTAGAACACCAGTCGGTGCCGACACCACGTATAATGCAGTGAATGCCAATGCCCATGGTAGAAAGACACGTCCAGGCATGTCTGAGTTTGAGTTTATCGTTCTGTCTGCATGTGCGCGCAGTGGCGTGACGTCATAGTGACAACTAGAGCGTCAAACGCTGAAACGCAGCTGCTAGGCTATATAGCGTGGCAATGGACAGATACTTCGTTCCACAGAACGTATTTTTAGTTGGGACATCTATTCGCATTTTTGTGGCTGGCTTCGAAAAACACATGTATTTGACCTCGGGACTTCCATATTCGGGAAAACAAGTTTCACTATTGACTGCAACGCTAGTTGCTATTTCTACGTCATGCAGACAGAATTACAATATATTGCGAAATTAACGCCAATTAAAAGTATGTGTTTCACTATCGCTTTGCAGAAATGAAATGGGATAAAAGAAAACTAGAAGACAGTACGAAGCGCTATGATGAGCTATTAAAAGACAACTCAAATCTGGAAAAGGTTTGACACCGTCAGGCTTAATTAATGAGCAATCACTAACAGCTTTTTCAACGTTTATCTACATGACATCTAGGTCTACATTGCGTTTCAAACGTTACAAGCTTTGCAATATTTAATGCTTTTCACGAAAAAAAAATTATTCTGATAGAATCTGATGTACACAGTTTCCTACTAAAGCCGTAAAGCCTGGTTTCCATCCAGCTCAATGTAATGCACACAATGAACGCAACCAACGCACGCAGTGAACGCAGGAAAAGCACGCAGCAAACGCAGCGAACGCAAACGCACCAGCCAAAACGTAAGGATAAAAGCGTTCGTTGCGTTCTTGCGTTTGCTGCAGTCATTGCGTTACGTACGTTCTGTGCATTGCATTAATTTGATGACAGAGTGGCCGTTTTCTGGCGCCTGTTTCCAGCGCCAGTCGTCTGGTGCCAGAAACCATGACACACTGTGCTAGCAAATGATACCGGCAGCAAAAAAACTAAGATGGATTCCGATTTTGAGAATTTCGAGGATGATGATGCTATAGCCGCTGCTTTAGCATTTAGGTTGTCGAAAAATCCAACAGAAAAAGCAACCTCATCTTTCATCTTTGTTTACAAACAAACTAGCAGTGCTATCGTCTGCTCAGACTGACCAATCACAGTTCAGCTTTTCAGCCGGTTTCCGGCACGAAATTGAACATGCTCTAACTGGCGCCGGTTTCTGGCACCAGAAAAGTTTGACAGACTGACCAGTCTCTGGTACCAGTTAACTGGTACCAGAAACAGGCGCCTGCAGAAACTGGCCAATATGTCATCACTAGTAGAATGATAAGATTGATGAGCTATCTTTGCCACATCTGACTTTACTTTATTTGTGTTCCTACACTATATACCTAGAAGAATGCAAACGCGACTGGTAATAAAATTTTTCAAAAACAGTTTTGTCAATATTGTACATGATTGCTGTTTTAATTCGTGTTTAATATTAGCTTAGTGTTTAGTTTTATTGTAAGTGGCAGACGGAAGTTTTTGACAAAGTTCATGGACAATGGTAACTTTACACTACGTCCACAAAAGTGGCCCCTCAAAACATTCAGCAGTAACAAGCGCAAACCTACATTGAGTTGAAATATAAATAAAATTTATACGCACAAAATGATATCTATTCTTAACACTGCAATATAGTTTTGCACTTATTTGTCTCGTCTTTACAAATATGTTAAATTGTAAATAACGCTGCCAATAGTTGTCAAGCACAGTTAGGTTTAATGTCAGTGAAAACAGTTTAGCTGTGTAAATCAACTGTTTAAAATGCCCCACTGCTGAGTGGATAGTTTCTGTCGCGATATGGCGTTATACGGTTATCTGTGTGTTCTTGGCGCACTTTCTTAACTCAGCGCAAGCTCTTCGATACATCCTGCGACGTCGACCTAAGACCGGTTTTGCGGTCTGCAGAATGCAAATCCATTTGTATCAATCTTTTGCAGCAAGCGTCTCATAAAAGTTCTTAAGAGATTAGTTATTTTTTCAAAATTTAACCAGTAATCTTTTATGACTGTATACTTTTTCAACTTTTAGCATTTTTATTAAATGCTACATTGTAGTATGGTCGCTGTCAATCGCCTGTCCAAAACATTTGTGCAAAATTTTTATTTTACTTGCGCGACTTTGCAAAAAAATATACTATTAGTGCAACATTTTAGCGACTATTTTTTATTTTTATTGCAGACATGGTACACGTCAATTATGAAACCTTAAACATATACGAAATAACAAATTATTATAGTCGCTGCTATCGTCGAAAATGGGAGCATTATTTATCTACGGACTACGGTTTCAGCGTGTTGGCAAGTGGTGGCTTGACATGACCTAGGCCTGCGTAATGTGCCTGCGTGTATAGCGTACGGTTGTTGTCACGATGTTGTGTAGAAATACGAATCCTCCAAAGCGGAGTACACCGCAAGCGACGTTCGCTTGACGATCCTCACGCGCGATATGGAGAAACTCCTGTCGGAACTTCGAAAAGTCGAAAACGAAATAGAAGCACTGCACGAAGTCAATGACAATCTGGAGAAACTTCGTGATTTTCAACTTAAACAAATTGCCGAAAATGCCGACAAAGTAAGCACTTACATTAAGCGAAGTGCGTGATAAACCACTGTCTGGTGTAGGAAATAAGTGAGTCTTGAACAAAGTGAAATTTCACCCAGTGGTGCAAGACGCTTGTTGTCGGTCGCCAACGATGGGCGGTATCTACTTCGGTTTATCATGCATGGGTGGACGCTCAGAGTATCGACCCATTATGCCACTGGAGACAGAACGGTAGAGATATAGACGGTGTGTGAAATAGCACGTGTAATCAAGTAATCATTGGCATAATCATCTGAGTGTCATGGGCTGGGCTTATTGATATCATGCACACTGCTTTAGTTTATGTCGTCCAAGTTCCTTCACGCCAATTTATTCATGCGTATACGGCACCTGTATCGGCTCGGTTTTTACGCGCGACAGCAGAATGCTTCGCGCGTCTTTGCCATCGTCTGGGCGTCTGTCTGTCTGTCTGACACACTCGTGAGCTGTATCAAAACGGTGCAAGCTAGGATCACGAAATCTTAACTGTGGGCTGCCGCAAGGTCTCTAATTTATCGTGACAAAATTTCGTGCCACTGGGTGCAGGGGTTCCCCTCGAACGAGAGCGTCGAAGAGGGGTACCCCCCTTAAAAACGTCATTTTGCCGTTATTGGCTCGAATAATGTAAAAACGGTTGCAGATAGGTACATACATGCTGCTTATCATAACAAGCACTGGTGACAGGCTTTTTGGATTCATGAACATCGATGACCTTGAACGACTTTAAACCCCTCAAAGAGAGGTTTTCAGTGAATTTTCCGCAATTTTTGGATGCAGTGCACATTTCAACACCGAATTGCGACTAAATGGCTGGAGATAAATCAAGACAACCTGCACATGAAATTTTCAGCATTCAACGTAGATTTTAGCAGTTCAAGTCCCGACCCCCTAGGTTTAAGGAGGCCGGCGCAGGCGGGCGTCATATACAGCTACCCCCGTAAAAAGTGGTTATTTTACCGCAATTATCACGTGTAGCGTGAACACATAGAGCAGATAGGCACAGACATGCTGCTTATCATAACAAGCACTAATAACAGGTTTTTTATTGCTGTCAACGTCGATGACCTTGAATGACCTTGAACCCTCAAAATATGGGTTTTTAGTGAATTTTTCTGCGATTTTTGGCTGC
>Ga0209671_1004425_pt1 | contig 13928 bp, 10 predicted proteins | sample WorMetHERISLAND2_2_FD_187401 | JGI IMG/M metagenome (GOLD analysis project Ga0209671, IMG submission 187401) | Marine gutless worms symbiont microbial communities from Max Planck institute for Marine Microbiology, Germany - Olavius geniculatus... | ecosystem: Host-associated > Annelida >... | reverse complement strand
CAATGCGCGTTCGGCGTATGCCAATGCATTTGAGTTCGGGCCACGTGACTTTGATGCCGGGGAAATTCTCCCTCCCCTCTTTACCCCCTCACCCCTAATTTCCTCCAGTCGGACTTAGGGCGCTGGACGGACTCACGTTGGGCTTTGCCCCAAATGTCTAGTTTTGTTTTCTTTCTCTTTGTTTTTTTTCTTTATTTTCACTCCCTTTCTTTTTTTTGTCTCTTTTCTGCAAACTTGACATATTTTTGGCTGTCAAACACATCATTTCAATTGGCAACATTTTGGTCATTTGTGTGTAATGCAAATGGTTGTACAATGTTGATCTGTCAGCTGAAAAAATTTCCTACATGTTGTGGAAGGTTGAACCCATTAACCCCTTCCCACTTCTTTAAATATGGCCACTGTGTTTGCAGTTATGCAGAAGAGTATTGCGTCATTGGACACAGAATCAATGAATATCTATGAGCGGCGAGTCATGTCAAGTGTTCGCGAAGTCTTCGTCGTTTTTGTTCTCGTCTTCTATGTCTGGTCAGTGACAACTTTATAAGCAGTGCCGGCTGTTTTAGGTGATCAATTAGTCGATCACTTAAAACAGTCGCCTAAACGCCCACCAGGTGATCGATTTTTTGATTACCTGTTTCCTGGCCATACTCAGCATTTTCTTATTGCCAGAATTGCATGTATGTCTGATCAGTCAGTTTTCAGCCATCATAAATTAATTTAGAAATTAAGTATGTAGCAAACTTTAGCAGCTGTGCATTATTCCTACTCTACTTTTATTGTTCATACTTTTAGCTCTGTTGCATTACATGTAGGCTGTGTTCTATAATTTTATTTGTAACATTGCTGCTCTGATCTTTGCTTACCGATCACCTACCAAACTCAGTGCGATCGATTTTTCAGCTGCATCATATTTTGAAATGGCACGCACTGTTTGCGTTACTTTTTTCTCACACTCAATTACTTACATCGCATTGATATTAATGTTTGTGTGGATAGCAGGGATGTTAGGTCTTGGTTAGCCTTGGCCTTGACACTTAGGCCTTGGCCTTAAATGGCAAGGTCAAGGCCAAGGCTGGAAAAGAGTCAGTGTGTCTAAGCACTAAGTGGTTTTGTTAGCTATAGTTATTGCTATTATTCTTAAATTATTCTTACAAGCTTTACTTCCCGTTTCTGTGCCCATAAACAAAAGCGGAATCAACCTGTTTAATTTTATGTCGAAACGTAGTTATGTGCCGTTTCAGTTTGGGCTCGATATTATTGTTCCCCTGGTCAAAGACAAGAATGGAGATGTTTGCAGTTCAGATAACTGTAGAGGCAATACAATCAATCCTCTTATGTTCAAAGTTTTTCAGCAGTGTCTTATGGTCTAGTTTAAGCATTTTCCGTATGGTAATAAAGTTCAGATGGGATTTAGGAAAAAAATGAATATTTTTGTATAAAAGTATTTGATGTTTTTTATGAGTGAGCCATGTTTGACACTTTTGCTCAGTGACGTGCAAATATGATATTTTGATTGTGCTAAATGCTGATGCACATGCTTTATTGCAACACAACTAAGGCTAAAGATTTAAAAATTCATGAAATACCAGAAAGTGAGTAAAAAGTTTAAAAAGCATTTTTTAAAATACGGTATGTTTGGCGTTGGCCTCGGCGTTGACCTTGGTGTTTAATGCTGTGGCCTTGCCTTGGCCTGGCCTTGGAGGTATTGTTGCGGCCTTGGCCTTGTATGCTTTGGCCTTGGCCTTGTACCCTGTGGCCTTGTTAACATCCCTGGCAGATAGGTATTTTCATTATTATGGGGCCGTCCTTCCTAGAAGGAGGCCCCATTATGTATCGATGCTGTCCGTCTGTCTGTTTGTCTGTCCGTCCCGTGCCTCCACCTAGAGAAAAAACAAAAAGGCCTAGGAAGACCAAACTTGGTAGGAAGGGTCCCTGGAACACGAGCACCCCGTGGACCAATTTCAAGGTTTTCAGCTGTTCCTTGGGTGGGCCGACCGTACCCGAAAGCCAGCGTGCCTCCACCTAGAGGGAAAACGAAAAGGCCTACATATACGAAACTTGGTAGGAAGGGTCCCTGGGACACCAGCACCCCTGAACCAATTACAAGGTCAAGGGGTCAGAGGTCAAGGTCAGGGCGGCTAATTGCGTTGTTTGCAAAAAATCCCCATAACTTCGCTGCCTGTTGTCCGATCAACTTCATATTTGACAGGTGGCGTAAGGATCCCTTGCCGCCTTGCCCCGGGTGCCCTCGTTGCCATGGCAACGGCCGTTCCCTCCGTCTGTCCGTACTCAGCTGCAAGGACGGCCCCATAGTGGGCGGCCCCTCAACGGCCGCACCCTCTTGTTGTTACTGAGTTTTTGTTGTTTGTTTGCTACTTTGCGGTTGTTTGATAAATAGTATTGCCACTGCAGCCATACTGATAATTCTACGTGGCCATTTACTTTTTTGTGTCTACTTGTAGTATTCTGCGTTTGTAATACGCACATACGTACGTGTTTGTATTAAAGCGCAGATTCCAAACTGTGGTCTTAAGGCCCACAAATTCTTTCATATCACTCCAAAATATTTAAGCCATCTCTAAAGCGCAGTTTTAGCTGTATGTTATTATGAACAGTTTTTCTCAGTTAAACTCTGAAAGCAAATTAAAAATTGCAGAAACATTTTGAGGGTCCAGTAAAAATTTTTGCTGATACATGTTTAGGGCCGTCTCCGGAAGCACAGAACTCTTTTTGGGCTTAACCATTCCGCCACCACGCCGCCATTTTGACTGCATTATGTTTGGTGTGATACATTACTTTGCTGTCGTAAAAGTCTTTTACGTGCTGCTACCGCTGCTGGTGATGATGATGATGAGGAGGATGACATGTAATGAAGCTGATGTTGGTGTGATAGTTGGCTGCCGAACGTGGTGCACGGTGCACTGTTACTGATGCCTTCACTGCACATTCGTTACGTCTACGTCGCCATCTTGCAGCTGATGGTGAGAGCTGGACCTCTCATGCAGTTGTTATATTGCTGTCCAGCCATCGTGTAGGCCGCATTACATCCATCTGTGCATCTGTCTGTCTGTCTGTTCATCTCTTCTGTATGAGCTCCTGACCGAAAAACAAACATATGTGGACAAAAATGCATTACTTCTTATTTTGAAAGGTTAAAGGTTAAAGGTGGTGCTACAGCTTTTAATGAAAGCCATTTCAGAGCTACAGAGCGTCATCTGCTGTATAGGATCCCACAGTGTTACCTGCCACCCGACACAGGTGAACATGCCCCGCCTTAACCCCAGCCAGATAGGCCGGTACTCGATTTACCTACTCTGGATGGTTGGAAGGCTGAGTTGACCTAGGCGGCTGGTTACATACCGAGATGGTTTACCTGCCCATGGGTATCACTTATCCAAGTACGAACCCGGACCGGCATAGGTTAACTTCGTTGATCAAACGCAATGTGTTACCAGTACGCCACGTCACCAACCTTTGGTTAACGATCAAGGTTACTGGGTGTGAAACTTTGAGAAACTGACACCGCATGTCTTGCAGGTCATGGTATTAATTCACTCTTGACACCTGAAACGCCCAGTAGCTGGACAGAGAGCAGCGTATTAAATGGCTTGCGGTTATGGGATGAGTATTTCACCATACAGCTGGCATATTTCCCTTGCAGTGGATATTTCATCCTAGAGGGATGGGTGTTTCACTATACAGTGATGTGTCTCACTTTACAAGAGATATTTCATCTTGCAGCGATTGGTATTTCACCCTGTGGGGATATTTAACCATACAGAGGGTATATTTCACCTTACAGTCTGGCTTGATGGTGTAGCAGTAGCATGTCGGACTGATGACCACGAGGTTGCTGATTCAGCTCTCACTCAGTGCACTGCCAGATGACAAACAACCTTGGGCAAGTTGTTCACACACGTGTGCCTCTTTTCACCAAGCAGTATAATTTGGTACTGGCCAAAGGGCGGCGATGCTTTGCAGCTGGGAAGGTAACTATAGGTCTGGCGTTGCACTGGCCATGCGTCACAGACTCAGTGGTCTATCCACCTATGGGCTCAATGGCCAGAGAAAGGGAGATTAGCACCTCATTGATGCCCCTTGTGGGGTATAGCACCCTTTCTACAGGGGTATTTCACCTTGGAGTGATGGGTGTTTCACCCTTGCATTTTGCTATAAAGAGTGGGTATTTCGCGCTGCCTTGAGTACTGTGCAGTACAATGGTGACTGTGTATGTGCATGATACCGTAAGGCATTGCTGAACCCCATTCAGCCGGTGCTCAACTGTTTAATGTACGACCATGTCAGCTCAGTTTGGCATAACAACAACTCCAGCAGCACAATCAGTCGACGGAGCAGCTCGCTGTCGTCTCCGGTCGCGGAAAGTCTACCAGCGGAAAACCCGCTTCGGGCTTCCCAGCCGTCGATCGACAGGACCTCTTCAACGTTACTGATATTTGGTGACTCGTAGCTCAAACTATTTTCACTGCATACATGAAGTTGTTTGTCTAGGATAACCAGCAGCATTAATCGAAAAATTTTCGGGGCGGGCAAGGGGAGGCGAAATTTTATTTGTAAGCAATTTTGCGTAGATTCAATCACATGGGATCACATGAAGTCTAAAGTGCTGAAAATCATGACTGAAGGCATGTCAGCCCCCTCCCACCAGTTAAGAGATCTGGGGAGTGTTGCACAAGCTTCGCAGCAGGGTTTGGGCAAAGTCCCAGCTGCAAACACATTCTGCGACAAGCAAACGTCTAGAGCTTTGAGGGCAAAAGATGCTCTTACCTCGATATTTTTTTATTGGATGACAGTCACCCTTTTTGCTGCTTCCCAGGGTTCCCCACCCACCCTGGCTAGACATCACTGAAGGCCAGGTTGTTGTCTGTGATATGCTCATTATGAGCAAACTAGTGAACCATGCCTCTCTGAAAATACCCTGCAGCGCCACTGTTGTTACAACATAATGTCAGTGGTATAGTTTTGTTGAGGACACTGTATACTGTCGATTTTAACCTCCCTTTATATGTAATGTGCTGCCCTGCAATTTTGCAAAAAAATCTATGGTTGGTAGCACCTTTTTTATGGTAGTTAGCAATACTTACCAAGCACTGTGTAGTTATCGCTAACTGTCACTTGCAACATGCAATGCAGCACAACTGTAGTGGAAATACATTTTTATATATGTGTATGAGCTGTTGTTTTCTATATTCCTACGTGTAAGCAGCAGCGTCGATAGTTTACAACATTGGAAGGAGCAGAAAGTTGCGATTTTCAGACAGATCCAAATTTCCGCTGTTGGAATTTTGCAGCTGTCTATCGGAAAATTGCAACTATCTATACTCCAACAACACCACCATTAACTAACTGCTACCAACTGTGACTACGTATCAAGCCCTGTTTGACATTCTCACGGTCATTTTAAAGCTTGCATTTGGAATGCTTTCTATGTTTACCGGTACATAACTTAGGTTTATTTATTGTCTTATTCTCTGTGTCTGTCTCTGTCTTGCTCTACATTGTTTTTGTGTGAATAAAGATTATCATATGTTGACTACTTACTTATTCAATTACATATTGCTTGCCACATGCAGGGCAGAGCAGCTGTAATGGAAACAAGCCTTAACGGCGATGTGCTGTGACTAGTACATCGAAAACTGCAAAAATTGCAGAAAGGTGACTGACATTGCCCGCCATTTTGTCAGCAAAGTGCCAAGTGTTCTGCTGAATAATGTCACCTTTTATGATTTGAAAAGAAGTTTCTACGTGTAAATCCTCACCTCTGTTACTCTGTCACTGCACCTGTCTTTCAGTAAAAAACTGGCCGGTTCATGCACCACTTAGCTTATAGAAATCTTTATCATATATGTTGTGTTGTATTATATTGTTTATTTGTGAATGAACTGTGGTAATATTTGCTCTGATGCTACCTGTAACTTGACTTTGTGACCATCCAATGTATCTGCATACATGTATGTATGTTGAGTAATTGATCTTTAAATTTTATCTTCTGGTGAAAGAGTTCTTTGTCAGCAGGGTTAACTGGTGCCAGGAAATGTATTGACTATTGAAACTTGTTATGAATGATTAGTTTTAAACTATCAGAATTGTGGGGCCGTGATAGCGTGTGAAATAAGTGTTGTGCAACATTTTGTGGTCAACAGTACTTATCTGTAAGTAAAGCATTGCAGAAGTGTGTTGTGTTACTTGCATCCATGCGACCACGACGTAATTCTGATTAATTGGGAAGTAGTGTTTGTTAGTTAGGCCTAATTCTAGTTCTAGTTAATTAGCAAGTATGCTAATTAATCAAACTTGTACACTTTCAAATTTCTATATAGTTATTCCTATTGCCATTATTAATTGAAAGTCTTGCGAGTCTATCACTGAATGTTGTTGACAAAGAATACTCACAAAGTGTTGTGGCATATTTAATAACCACTTTGTTGCTAATTGTCCACGGAATGCATTAGTGACAGAATTTTGAAATCCGTTGACATTTGGCGAAGATGTGGACAATAATAGTGGCACATTTTTGGGGGGGGGACACGGTGTACAATTGTTTGCCTGCATCTCTAGAAGAGTTGTAATCGCTGTCATTATACAGAAAATACTTATTTGATTTGTTTTTGTTTGTTTCATGTGTTCATATCAATGTCGCAGTTATGCTCTATGTGTCTTCGGCCCATTTGTCTTTGCCGCAAACTTAAACTACTTTACCAGTTTTAGACAGGGCTGCACTGAAAACAAGTTAATCTTCAAACGCAGGCTTTCGAGTTTTAGCCAACATATATTTCTTATTATGAACATCAAAATATGTTTAGCGATCATCATAATCGTATATTCGTTTAATGTAAAGTTGACAAGCGCAACTTTCAACAACACAAGCACAAGATACATAATAAATCCAAAAACATGCAAACAGAAACATCTCATAGTTTGTCCAAAAGCTAAAAACAATTTTAACGAAACTTACTTTCAAAAACTGTCGTTACTGACAGAACAAATGGGTGAATTTGTGGTTAAAAACAATAAAAAAACAAACAAATCGAGTATCGTAATAAGTTTGTTAGCTAATGACCGTAAATTAAAAGAAAGTTCATCGCCTATAGCCTAAAACAATTAGTATAAAAGGCAGCGATTCGCAATATTCACATTTACGTCAGTTCAGCTGATGTGAATTTTTTACTACTGCGAGTATCAGTTGGTGCGTTACGTTAATACGAATATTTGTACAGCGTACGGACAAGAAAATCATTATCGTTTAGAAATTCAGTTTTATTGATCAGAGTCATTGAGTGAGAGCGGACTTGAAGCTGATATGGTATGATATGGTATATAGTATGATCGCCTTGTTTGCAACATGTCAGAAACATTACATGGTGATTGGTGAAATAAAAAAAGTAATGCTGGGCCTATGCATTATTCAGTAGCGAAATTCGTAAACGTACATACACGGTGTTTCATAAAAAGGCACTTTTTGTTTCTTTTATAACTCTGCCGAATGGGGATCACTGCATGAAATTTTTACCAGATGTAGCTGAAAAAATTCAAAATATTTCAACAAAATATGGCCCTTAGTTAAATATTCTTTGCTAGTTGTGATGTAATGCTGACGTCATAATGTGTCGTGAGTACAAACTGGCTTGTCTCAGCTGGTTCTGCACGTTGCTGCTCTGCTTCAATGGTGAACTTTATCTTGTTTACTGATGAAAAGTGTACGGGGTAGAGTGGAGTTTACTGGGCGCCATAGGAATACATTGCGCGTATTATTTCACATATATACCGTATAACTACCAATAGGGTTAGGATTAGGGTTAGGTGTAGGGTTAGGGTTTAGAGTTAGGGTTAGGTGTATTCCTATGGCGCCCAGTAAACTCCACTCGTCCCAGTGTACGTTGTAGCAGCAGCAAGCACCATGGGGGCGTAAAATCAGGCGTCTCGCAATCCAAATACTCAACCAACTCGCAAGCGGTGCGTGCTGGTGCACTGTCTTTCTGGAAGGTGTAAAAGTCAAGCTTTCCCCACAAGTGTGTGAAAGTGATCGTTTTGGACGTTTTTGTGGCTACAATGGTAAAACTTCAACATTTTGTCGTCAGTGAACCAGATAAAGTTCGCCATCGACAAGGGCAGTTATTTAGCAAGTCTCAGCACCGGTTGCGACAAGCCAGTTTGTACTCGTGGCACACTATAACGTCAGCATTACGTCACAACTAGCAAAGAATATTTAACTAACAGCCATATTTTGTCCAAATATTTTGAATTAGTATTTCCTCAGCTACATCTGGTAAAAGTTTCGTGTAAATTGACTGAATTATGAAAGAAAGAAAAAGGGTGCCTTTTATGAAACACCGTGTAACATTAATAGGCCTAATAGGCTATTAATATCATAAGAATTGTTTTTCCCAAAATGCAAAGTGGTTCAAATTTTTCCGCCGACATCCACTGTTTGTGAATGTTAAATCTGCAGTGACGGGAGTAGGATAAATGAGTGTTAAACGAACTTATGCGCTCCAAGACAGCGGTTTAGCCAACACTTAACCTATTTCACACTGGCCGACAATCACTACTGTCCAGGGTTTGTACATACATCAAAACACTGTTTCTGTATTCCAGGACTCAAAAAACGCGTTTTAATGACTTTCCAGGATAGGGTCCTACACTTAGAACATGGTTGCACGAGGTCAAAAAGTGCCAAAGTACCAAATCAGTTTTCGATGTAACTGCATTACAGCATGAGCAAACAAGCCCCTGGTCATATGGCCAGAAGGCGAAGCCTCCCTAAAGCCAAAGAATCGTAGTTTTTACGCGCGAGTCTTAGCCATCGCAATTCTGTTTGTCTGTTTGTCCGTCCGTCCGTCCGTCCGTCTGTCACACGGGTGGATCAGTCAAAAACGGTGCAAGCTAGATCACCAAATCTTTACCGTCGGCTGCCAGGAAGACTCTAGTTTCAGGAACCGTAAAGGTTTTCCATAAATTCTGAGCAGGTCACCCCGAACGAGGGCGCTAAATGAGAGGGGTGGGAAAAAAATTGCGATTTTTGGCCAATAAGTCGCTGTATCTCAATAACGGTGCGAGATAGGGTCTAGGTTACTATTAATTACTAACAGGAAGTCGTACACTGGCTCTCGATTGCCACCAAATGCACTGACATTGAATGATGACCTTGAACGCTAAAATAGGGGTTTTATGGATTTTTTGGCGATTTCAAACTGCGAGACACATTGCAAGAGCGAATTGCGCCGAAACCAATTGAGATAGACATGGACAAGCTGCGTATAAAATTTTCAGCATTAAACGTAGATTTCGACGGTCCAAGTCTTGATTTTCTGGGTTCAAAGAAACCTGCGCACGAGGGCATCAAAAAGCGGCACCCCCGTAAAAGTCGTTATTTTACCGTTGTTGGCCAGTCTTTCGTGAAAACGGTTACAGATAAGCATGGACATGCTGCTTATCACAACAAGCAGTATTGACGAGCCTTTCGGTCGTATCAACATGAATGACTCTGAAAGACCCTGATGAGCTTCCAAAATAAGGGTTTTTTTATTGGTTTTTGCGATGTTCGGCTGCAGCGCACATTGCAAGAATGAACTGCGACGAAATGACAGGAGATAGACTGACAGTTTGCAAACAGGAACTGCTATAGGCCTAGACTTTCACTCGTCTCGTGAGCATTAGCTCAAATTCCTTGTTTGAAGTCCCGCAGAAGCCGCAAAATTGCTCTATACTCTTTGCATTTTGCAAACGCAGAAAATCCCGGAAAGTAAAATATTCATAGCCAGTATTTTAGTATTCCAGCACTTTTCCACCAGGACTTTCATGAGTGTGCAGGCCTATACGAATCCCCCTGTCTCACTGCATACAGGATTACTATTATTATTATTATTATTATTATTATTATTATTATCGAAACAACACGTAGAAAAATTCCCGTGTTTCTAGCTGCAGTTCGTCCCGATCCCTAAAAATTTACTAGACCTTTCAAATTTTCTGGTACAGTATTTTGATTGCTTTTGCAGTTTTACCGTGCCAAAACAGGTTTGCATCTACTTTGTACTTATAGACCAAGTCAACATGCAAACAGCAACTGCTATAGGCTGTCGCCAGTTTCGTGAGCATTAGCTCAATTTTCTTGTTTTATTTTTATGAGCGGTTGCGTAATATTACGGCGAAAATGTCGCGAAATAGTAATTTTAAACAAGAAATTTAAGCTAATGCTCACGAGACGCGCGAAAGCCTATAGCAGTTCCCCTTAGCTGAAAATTAGGGTGTTCAGGTTAAGTTAATATAAAATACCAAATTCTCCATTTGGATCGCATAACGATAGTACCGTGGCGCCACCTTGTGAATGATATAGACTTGTGTCGCAGCCCGAAATCGCCAGAATAATCAATAAAACCCTCTATTTTGGCGTTTAAGGTCATTCAAGGTCATTGAATTTGGCGCCAATCGAGAGCCAGTGTACGACTTCCTATTAGTGATTAATAGTAATCTAGGCCTTATCTCGCACCGTTACTGAGATACAGCGACTTATTGGCCAAAAATCGCAAAATTTTGCCCACCCGCTCTCATTTAGCGCCCTCGTTCAGGATGACCCCCTTCGCATTTATGGAAAACCTTTACGGTTCCTGAAACTAGAGTCTTCCAGGCAGCCGACGGTAAAGATTTGGTGATCTAGCTTGCACCGTTTTTGACTGATCCACTCGTGTGACGGACGGACAGACGGACAGAATTGCGATGGCCAAGACGCGCTGAAAGCAGTAGCTGCATTCGCGCGTAAAAATAATATATATTTCCTTTGTTGTCACTTTTCTATCGTTAGACTGCAACTGGGAGCATTGGAATTTTTTTAGGTTTAGGTGGTGTGGTGTGGACAGGGCTGGAAAATTGGTCCGAAAAAATCTTAGGTTTTTAGGTTTTGAAATAAAGTTTTAAAATCTCAAAAGTTTATTTTTTATTTTTTTTGCTTTGTTGTAAAATTTATTACACGTCATATTTTATTTCATATTTTAATCTTAATTTTGAGCTATAATTGCCATTCACTCATATCTCATAAGAGTGTGTTTAAGACGCTTTTCCTGGGTCGTAATTTTTGGCATTGAACACTAAACCAGAAAAACCGTTAGAAGCTATGAAAACCTTTTAAAAACCTTCAATCTTTTTAAAAAGTAAAAAAAAATACTTGAAAATCTAGATTTTTCTAGCCCTGGGTGCGTATGCAAGCACTAGGCAGCACGAATGTTATCTTGGAGTGCGTCATTCAGGATAGAACTCGGTCGCGACCGAGGATGGCATGACAGTTGGGACAGACGTGCGTCGTGTCCTTCAACGTATCCAAAACAAGCGGAATCCAAGTGCAACACCAGAACCTGTCCAGTATAAATAATACATTAGGCCTAGTAAGAGAGTAAAATCCAGTGTTATACACTTCACACATGCACTATTTTTATCAAAAGAATAAGATTATAAGAAGGGAGAGGATATTTATCCGGTCATTTACGTAAATTTTTTCATAACATTAATTTTGTCAACGTGGACCTACTTTGGCTTCCTATAGCCCAAATTCCATTACGCCTTTCTTCCCCTTTCGTTTCCCTTGCCCTTTCCACTTCCCCTTTTTCCTTTTCCTTCTTTTCCTTTCCCCTTTCCCTTTCCCTTTCTTTACCTTTCGCTTCCCTTTTCTTTTACCTTTCCTTTTCTTTCCTTCCCCCTTTCCTTCCCCTTTCCCCTTCCTCTTTCTCGTTTCCTATCCCCCTTTTTCCTTTTTCTTTTTCCTTACCCTTTCCTCTTTCCCTTTTCCTTTCCGTTTCCTTTTCCCTTACCCATTCTCTTCCCCCTTTTTCCTTTCCCTTTTCATTTACCTTCCCCTTCACTTTACCTTCCATTCTTTTTATCCTTCCCCTTTCCTTTCGGGAAAACATTCTCGCGGGGCCCCCAAACATTTTTACGGTTCCCCTTTGGGAAGAAAATTTTTGAATTTTACTTTTCAAAATGGTACATTCTGGCGTACTTTATATTTCAGGCCGACGGTGGAGCCCCAGACGTCGCTGGGCCCGGGGTAGCTAACCCCCCCTACCCTAACCTCTTGACGGGCCTGATCATGAGTCGAATGGTCACGTGACCGATGACGTCACGTAACCCCAAAAGGTCAAACTCGTGACCCCGTCATATTTGAGGCGCCATATCTCCGTAACGGTGCCAGATAGACGCATGGTTACTATGGAGCACGGATAGGAAATCGACCCCCTGGACTTTTTATAGTAAAACGCTAGTGACGAATCGAACGGTCTCGTAACTGACAATGTTTATTGTTTAGTTAAAATAATACAATTGCTGTACAATTTGAAATTAAACTGTTTGATTTTTTTTCTACCGGTCTAAACAGCTCATTGATTATATTTATATGGGAATATACTGTAAACTGTCGAAATGCATTGGACAGACTCTGTGTTCATATGAACATTATCTTGTTGTGAGAGAAATTTGCAAAACCTGCGTCTGATATTTGCGTTTCTTGTTTACGACCGTCGACCTGCGTGTCACCTCGCGCGACGTGTGACAGGACTTACTTATAGACCTACTAGCGTTAATTGTAGCATTCCAGAGCAGCGTTTAAAGCTGTGCGGGTACAGCAATTTCGGCTACCCGACCCAACCCGACTCGTAGCACGTTACCCGTACTCGACCCGTAGGCCTATCCGTAAAGCTGTACCCGTACTCGTACCCGCGGGTACGGACATACCCGTACTTTACCCGTGCACACCAAATGCCCGACAGTCTACATTGGCGCTGAGAAATGGTAGTCGCTCTAACCTCTCCCACTCGATCTCCTCCTTGCTTTCTCTTTCACTTCGCCACTCCTTTCTTTCGACTAAAACTCCAGCTTGGGTTTAGGTAAGCGCATCGTTATGGATGCAGTCAGTGAATATGTTCAACATGATGTGCCATGGGATATGCTGTATGCAGATGATCTGATTATTGCAGCTGTCTCGTCGGCCAAACTCCAGGAAAGGTTTGGTGAATGGCAGGAGGCTCTGGAAAGAAAAGGCCTTAAAGTAAATGCAGACAAAACGGAGACTATGGTGTGTGCAAGGACAGCAGAGTCACTCCAGATTACGGATAAAAATGGGAAAGCTCTGAAACAAGTGGAAAATTTCAAGTACCTGGGTTCAGTAATCCATGCCCAAAAAGGAAATGAGGAAGACATCACAGCTAGAATTGCCGCAGCATGGAAATAATGGAAAAAGCTATCAGGTGTGTTATGTGATCGAAGGATGCCCGTTGATGTTAAAGGGAAAGTATACAGAACAATGGTAAGGCCAGTATTTATCTATGGTTCAGAAACATGGACATTGAAAAGGCGTGAAGAAGAACGTTTAAAGAGAACCGAAATGAAAATGCTAAGATGGATTCTTGGCTTCACGTTGAAAGACAAGAAAATGAATGACGATATCCCCCGCATCCTCGGAGTAGCGTGCATCACGGACAAAGTACGGGAGGCCAGGTTGAGATGGTTTGGGCATGTGCAACGCCGAGAAGAGGAGGATTGTGTCAGGAGAATCTTGGAGGCAGACGTACGTGGACAACGGAGTAGGGAAGACAGAGAAAAAGGTGGATCGGCGTCGTAAAGTACAACATGGAGGACTTGCGGGTCGACCTGATGGACGTGGAGAATAGAGCCGAGTGGAGACGGAGAAACGTGTGGCTGACCCCTCACCTGAGGGATTTAAACCAGCCTGAAGGAGAGAGAGAGATGTCGTAGTTAGAAATGCATGGACTGCCATGGAAATTGATAAAAAGCGGTATTATTGTTTATTAATTATTACTTTTTTACGTAAACGTAGCCACAAAGCAGAGTCGGGAGGAACGAACTGGGGCCCGAAAGCTCAAACACAAGGCTAGAGGCCGAGAACATGGGCGAGCTTTTGG
>Ga0209671_1004424_pt1 | contig 13928 bp, 8 predicted proteins | sample WorMetHERISLAND2_2_FD_187401 | JGI IMG/M metagenome (GOLD analysis project Ga0209671, IMG submission 187401) | Marine gutless worms symbiont microbial communities from Max Planck institute for Marine Microbiology, Germany - Olavius geniculatus... | ecosystem: Host-associated > Annelida >... | reverse complement strand
GGGGAAAGAGTAAGGGAGAGAGGAAGGGGAGGGAGGAGGAAAAGGGAAAGGGAAAGGGAAGGGGAAGGGTAGGTAAAGGGAAGGGGAAGCGGAACGTAAAGAGAAGAGGAAGCGGAAGGGAAAGGAAAAAGGGATGGAGAAGGAGAAGAGAAAGGGTAGGAAAATGGGAAAGGGGAAAGGAAAGGGGAAAGGAGAAGGGGAGCTAAACTATAGTTCAATGTATACTGCACATACAGCTTTAAACATTAGGTAAGAGGTTAAACAAATTACGGCCAACGTTTTTTATTCAGTGTTTTTAAATGTTTTTATTCTTGCCATGTTTTTTAACGTTTTAAAAATTTTTTTGGAACGTTTTTACATCTATAATTGACATTAATCGAAACCGAGTATAGGCTGACGAGAATACGCAGTACCTTAACTTGCTACAGCCAAAAACGTTTTCGCAACATCATATATTTCCGGAGTTTAAGTTTTCTGCTCTTAAATGATTATAAGCAGCAACATGGACATAGGCCTACAAGCAACTGTGCTACTTTATGCCTATACAATTGCCTCTCCACATTTACCACCCAAGGTGTCCGTCCCCAAGGAGCAATAGAAACCACCCATTCTATCCACTACCCTTGTGTCCTGGCTGGCGTTGCTTGGCTGTCCTGTCCGCGCCTGTACTCGGCGCTGGCATCTGCGCCGCTGAGTCCACTAGTCAGGCGCAGCGTGCAAAAACTGCAAGGACTGTCTAATTAAACAAAGTCGACGGCGGACGGAAGTGTAGGCCCTAGTAGTATGGAGAGGCAACTCGAATGACAGTCGTAGGAGGCGGGAACACTGGTTCAGGAGGGTGATTGTATGTGAGTGCGCCCTCGCGGCTGGTGGCCTGGTGCAGAGACTATTGTGTTAACTGACAGGACAGGTGCAGCTGTCTTCACTGACACACCTCGCGCGCGGCATCTAATAGCACACTGCATTGCAAGACTCTCCACCATTCTCCAGACATTTCGAGCTCCCTTCGTGCGTTTGGTCCGACTCCTATCCATCGTGGTTCTTATTTCATGTTGTGCGGTCGCTGTGGTGCATACTGCCGAAGGGAGGCAGCATTGTTTCGCTATGTTGACTAGTTGTTAAAACTATGATAGCACATAGCATACAACTATTATGCCTTAAATACAATTTTGTAATTCTAATATGCAGGCATAAGTTAACATATAGCATGTCGGCGGTTGATTTTTCTGCTCACAATACTAGGCTTTGTGCTGTAGTTAATGGGGTGTTTATACGATTCAGCAAACGTCCAGTAAACTTCCAGCAAATGTGTTCAAAATACGCGTGCTAATGCTGGACGTTTGCTGGATCGTGTAAACATCCTATAACATTTCAATTTCCAAGCTACCGTTGACCGCAGTTACGATATCGTGTTCGTTTCGGCGCCTCAGATTTAGCGGGTTTTTTGCTGATATTGTGCGCTATACAAATTTACTATTTTACTTACTGTCTTACTCAAACGTTACCTGTGGTTACTACTGTAGTTAATTACTCATACCGTTTTTTGAAAGGTCGTAATTTAAAATGGTGAGGGATACGCGCGCTAAAATTACGCGTTTGACGTGAGACGAGTGTGCGGGTGCATTGTAACGCAACGCCACAGGCAGAGACCGTGAAGCCGTGACGTCGTCGGCATCATGTGTGCATAAAGCCATCTGTCGCTATTCGCTGCCTGTAGTTCGCCGAGTCTAAGCCAAAGAAAAAACATACTCTTTGCAACTGTCGCTGATGCTTTTGCTAATGAGGTTTCGGGGAAAAGTTGGAATTCAGAATCGTACGCAAAATTTCGTAATAATATAAGCCGAGTCGTTATCCGCCTTCCGTTAGCGACTCAAAACTCGCCTCTTCACTAAATTATTTTTCTGGCCATCTATTTCCTGGACTGATCTATCTCTATCTTACTTGGGTCACTTTAAAAATTCCTGATTAATTAATTGATTGAAGTACATTGACTAATTCATGTTTAGAAACAACAGCGCACGGGCGTCTGTTCGTTACGCCGGTTAAACGTCGTGTGACAGACTATAGAGACTGGTTTTGTGTGTTCAGCGGCAGGTTGTTGGCGCGAATGACTGACGCTGAGGGAGGGAGCGAGCAATGAAAGGAGTTACGTCCAGACCGTCGTCTTGCAGCGTCATCAAAGCGCCGCCGCCCTACAGTAGCTGTTTAGCAGCGTCGTCTGTGGGACGTGGCTTGGGCGTCGACACGGCACTGGGCGGAGCTGGCTACACTCTGGACGACGACGACGGAAAGTCTTCAAGACGTCGAAGTCGTGGCGTCTGTGCCCGGTCACCAGGCAGCGCCCCGCCGCCGAGCCTCAAGACTACGCGTCGGTATAAGCGACCGTCGAGCGGCGTGGAACACGCGAGACGTCATCATCAGCATCAGCAGCTGCAGCAACAGTCGTACGTCAGCTTGGCAGCACAGCGTCAGCTGTCACCGGCTGTGAGCGACTGTCCGTCGTGGCCGTGTGTCGTTGACTCGGCTTACCCGGGCGGTGTCACCGACTACGCCGCAGCTGCTGCCGCCTGTCAGGACGTAGCGTCATCTTGCCGCTACCAAGCAACCGTCAGACCGCCGCCGTATCGGCACGACTTGCTGGCCGTCGTACCGGCAATTGGACCCGGTGAGACGGGACCGGCAGCCGAGCGACTCAAACAGATGGCGGCTCACTATCAGCGACTTGCGGACAACGACAGCTGCGGCGGCGGCGGCGCGTCAGCGTTCGGCGGCTGTTACGACGAGAGGTACTCGTACCACGAACTGTACGACGAATTCGCCGCTCAGTGCCAACGCTTTGCCGTCCAGCCCAGCTACCAACAAGCGTCTGTCTACTACGACGCGGCTGTGCCCGGTGGATACGCGCCCATGTTGACTGCAGCTGACCCGACGCATAGTTACCTCACTAACGGCGTCTCACAACCGCCTAGCAGTAACAACACCTCGTCACACTCACAGTTCGCCGTGGCGGAACCGGAAGCGCTTTCCGCGTCGCACGTGACACCCGCACAGTTCAGCTACAACGGCGGCGGACTGTCTGCGAGTACAGTGGGGGCGGGGTACGGTGGCGTGGGTGACGGCTCGTCGAGATACATGTCGCCGTGTGCGGCCCACCAGACGACGACGTCGACCACTTCGATGCCGCTACATGCTGCACCTACACAAGCACCTGCCATGACGTCATCATCATCGTCGTCGTCGTCGTGCCAGGCCACGCTCGCGTCCACCGCGGGACAGACGGCGAACATGCAGTGCTTCGAGTCTCAGCAGCAGTCGTCTGTAAGCAGTTTCCTCGACATATATCCAACACCGCCGCTGCCAGCCGCGTCAGTGAAGATGTCATTGATTAGCAGCGTCGGTTCATCGACCACGTCCTCGCAGCACGTTGCTTCCCGACGCGTCTCGACGTCATCAACGTCTGTCCCTGCAGTGTCCGGTCGTCGTTCGTCGTGGTCGATGTCAGCAGACTGCGCTGACGGCGGTACGGCGACATGGTTGTCCACTGTCCAGTCGTCTGACGGCGCCGGCGTTAGATCGTCCCCAGACGTCGACGCGGCGACGTCGTCTCGTGCCGGAGTACTTGACAGCGCCGAGCTGCCGCTGCCACCTGGCCAATACAACGGCGGCGGACTTTACAATACAGCAGCAGCAGCAGCAGCAAGCAGCGCCAAGCCGCTGGTCGTCGTCGACGCTGAATTATTCAGTCACCGACAGTCGAGCTGCCTCGGCGGAATTGAGCTTTACTGACAATGAGCGCGCGCCGGCACGGCAATGGCAATGAAGACGAACGGCTGCTTGGTCGGTCGGTATGCGGTGCGTCGGCCTGCTGTTAATCGTGTTAAAGCGACCGCCCGGCCGACTGACCGACCGCGCACTGGCTACGCTGATACGCCAAGAACCACACAGTCCACACCGCGTCGACTCGCTCGACGACCACGCTGATCCACACGCTGATCGTTCGTCGTCGCAATGCTGCGGTCGAGGCGTGCAGTCGCTATGAATTCAGTCCGCTGTCAGGTAGTGGCGTAGCCAGAAATGTGAACTGCAAGGCCTCGTCTCCCGTCCACTTCTTTTTCTCCCTTTCTTTCGTTCTGTTTCCCTCCCCTTCTTTTCCCTTCTTTCCTTTTTTTCTTTCCTTTCCCATTTCCGTTCCCTTAAAAGTAGGACCCCTTAATTACAGCTAAGAGGTCTGGGGAAACGCGGTGAGCCCCTCAGCGAGGCGTGGAGCGGAGCTCCAGCGGAAATCGAATTTGATGCAATTATAACCTTAAAATATGCGAACTGGTGGCATCATTTCTAACTATGAGTTTTCAATATATATTTTGAACAAAAATTTGAGATTGGGTCTTCTCGGCCACCTTTGTCTACGCCACTGCTGTCAAACCATACAACGACGCACTGCCGTCTGTCTTTGTCTGTCGCTAATTCGATTGATTACCGACAGTCAATCAACCTTCAGTTCGTCGCTAGCATGGATACCAACCAGATCATCCAACTGCTCGTCGTAACGACGCCTGTCTGACTCTTCGTCACTGCGCCCGTGCCCGACACTTTCAGCTTGCTTCAGCAGCACGAACTCACATGCCACTATCAGGGCTGCCGCGGGTACGGATATTTCCATGGGGATTTCCGTGGGTATGGGACTATGTGATGAATACCCATGGCCCTGTGAGGATTCTGTGGGGAGTTTGGAATGGATATGAAATTAAGCGGAAACACGTCAAATATGATAAATGTCATAGTCAGTGTTTGAATTTCACTGAATAAAGTTGAATTCTGAATTTGTTTTAGTGGAATTTTTAAACTTCTCTGCATTATCATTACTGAGTACACATTGTAACACGGTAGCACCGTTATGTGTTACTGCACTGTACGGCGTAGATGTGCTTATTTAAATACATAATCTATCACTCAAACAGCAAAAAACAAGCATCTAACGAAAAGACATCGGGTGTGAGGTACATGTATATGCCTGTGAGGCTATAAAGGATTTTGGGGTTCTGTGATAAGCATGTGAGGATTCTGTGGGGATTACCGCAGTTTTTCTGTCGGTACGGAATGCACATAGCCTAGGGATTGAAATCCATTCCCTACGGCAGCCCTGCATGGTTCAGAAACTACAGATTGCGTTCAACTGCCCGTACGTTTAATTGCGAAAGTCTGTTGTTAATTTGCGACGACTTCGTCAATGCTGTGCTGCAATATCAGGCTGCATGATTGGTACTGTTAGATTTCAGAACGGTCTCATTATGTCATAATTTATGTCTTTGTCAGTTATTTTCATCTGTTATATGTATACAATTTAAGGACAAATATGTCTGTTAAAAATTGACAAAATGATGTGTATGTTTTTCGTTTGTATTATCAAATAAGTTGCACACTGCCGCAGACTTTTCTCTATATAAGCCTATTAGGCCATAATGACACGCTTTGCGAGTTCTGCAATGGGATATTCATTATTCTGCGATTGGGCCTAATTACGTTAAGCAGAGCTATAAAGCATTGCATGCGAGGCGTTGTAGACATTAAACCCTGATTGCCTTCTTGTCAAGTGACTGAAGTCTGAAAGCTCACATAGGCCTAAACTATTTGCTCCAACGCATGATATTTACGCTGTCACACCTGGGAGTTTTCATTTCTGACGTCACGTTGACGTCACATCTGCTGCAGTGCCAGCTGCCCTGGATCGAGGAACGTGTCCAGACATGTTTGAGCGTGGTTATAACTTCGTGCTTTCGTCAAGAAAAAATACAGTGACGAACGCATTGACTAAAGCCCGGTCTCCATCTGACGCAGCGCAGCGTTATTGCGCGCGATTAACGCTTAACGGACATCGCTTCTTTCAGTCACTCAGTTAAGCAGTCAATCATTTAGGCCTATTTGCTGAATAAACCCATGAACCAATTAAAGTCTGCGGCTAAGAAGTTTACACGAGCGTAAGGTAATTAATGCGTGTTTGCTTTTGCGTCGCTGCTGTGTTTCTAGAATTAATGGCGTTTTTCTTGGCAATGTGTCACCTCCTGCACCAAAAAGCACCTCAAAGGAAAGGTCTTGCGTTGCATCAGCTACGCGTGTATGCGTTGTGTTGGTTTGGATCAGCCTTTCCGAAAGGCCGCCGAAACCGTACTTTGCTAAACTAACTCATTACACTGACCCGAACCGCAACCCTATCCCTAACGTATTTTATTTTGAAAGATACCCGGTACGTTCGTACGCTAACGTAGGCCGTATGCTATTTTAGCGTGTGAGTATCCTCGAGCTTGCTCCAGAATGGCGGGCGACAGTAACTTGCGTCAGATGGAAACCGGGCTTAATGGCTGTTCACTTTCCGTGAGATTCAGCGTGAACTATCCAGTTGAGTTACGTGCTAATTAGCGGTCGACGTCACGTTTATGATAATCTGCTTAATCTGCTTATCATTTGAAAGTAAGAATAGTCAATCAATCGGATCAAACTGCTTTTCTGTGACACATCAAATCATGCTTAGGCCTATTAATGTAAGCCTAGGCTATTATCGCCAGCAGTAAAACTTGCTCATGGACGCAGTTTTGATTTAAATGTCCAATAGAACCACCCAGCGCGTATAGGCCAAAATTGTTAAATTACCACCGAAGCATCGTCGACAGTCTCTTGGCATTACAACGGGACTTTGAATTCGTCCGCATAGGCCTCCTTACTATTTAGTTTCGCGGGTAAATTGGTGCAGTAGTCCACAAATGCAACAACTGTCAAATTTAAAAACAATTTAAACATTTTGAACAGAACTGCTTAGGATGGATAACTAAGTAACATCACGGTGTATACGCTATTAGCCTAGTCAAAAACTGTGAGTGGTTTGACTATTTAAAATACTTTTTTAAAAAATAAACTACTTGCGAACTAAAAATCAATAATTAAGCTACTGTTTTAACTAATTGTAGTTAAAACATTGATGTAAATTAAACTACTAGTCGACAACTTTTTAGTTAACTGTTGCTCTGAATGAATGTAGGTCGTGCTGCTGAGCATCAGTCAAGGATGACATCGCCGGTGTCAATCGAGAACGAGTTGTCAGACGTGAGCTCGACCAGGGACATCGGTCGTCAGCTACAGCGAGTCGGGGACAAGTTGAACTTGCTGACGTGGCGCCGCTGGACGAAAAACATCGGCACGAAGCTGCGCGTCATTGGCGACTCGCTCAACCACGACTTTCTGTATATGGTCATTAACACTTGCATTCGCATTGCAGCTGCTGTACGCCAGCTCTTCCTGCACCGTTGACTTCTGTAGTATAACTACTACAGAACTAGATGCAACGAACTGTTTCGATCGTAACTTGACAATTGCACCGTTAATGCTATTTTTCGAACGTTAATTGTAGGCTGCTTCACTCTCGTTACTGTATGCCATGTTTTTTTTTATTCTACTCAGGGTTGTGATGTAGCCGTGTTCGTTTTCAATTTTCGTTTGGTTCGTGTAGCCTAAGTTTTGACCTTTGTAACTGTTTTAACTTCACCTGTCTCCGCGAGTGACAATACGGAGCTTCCAGTTATTAATGGCTTCGCATGTTAGCTAGTTTAGGCTAGTGAACCACGCTTAAATGAGCTAGAGTACAAAAAGCAGTAGGCTTATGCAGGCTAATACCTTACAAGACACTAGCAAAAAAAAGGCATAGGCATAAGCCTAAGTCAAGTTGCAACTTTCACTGTAGGCATAACAGTTTAATAGTTGGACACATGTCAAACCCCAGATTTTCTCGCAATTCGCAAACCTCGACTTACCAGCAGCATTTTGCTTGTAGAAGTGACAGTGAATACTTTCCAGAACTGGGCTAGGAGAGAAAGTACATCAGTTTCAAACTCAACCAAAGCTCAGCACTATCTAATCATTCTGTGAAGGGCCAGCAGATTTTCAGTCTAAAAACAGACCACGGAGTTTAATAGTTACAAAATTCAAACTATTCAAGGTTCAACACTCTGCTATGAAACTACTTAGTCTTCTTGTCCTAAAATTTCTCCTGCATCGATACACTTGTCCCACTGCTTTCTAAAAATCCCAGAGGCTATACATGACTCGATTTATCAAGGCTTTCCATAGCAAATGAAAAATCTGACTAGCAGATCGTGGACAGCTCACTCACTGTCCAGATACCTGGCTTTTCCTGATAGTACAGCGATGGTGAAGTGGATCCCTTGTCAATACTGATGGTGGGGGGAGAGGGTGGTGCAAGCGTTGAGGGACCAGACGCCATGGCGAGGGCCCGGGCATCAAAAAAAATGTTAGTGTATTTTTAGTCTTGCAAAGCAGTTCTAGCGTAACGAGTGTGAGAACTCTTGGTCTTCCTGCTTTCTCACCTGACATGATTTTCAATGAAGGGACTGAGACACTCATCCTGGCTACCTTGGCTAGTAACAAGACATGTCCAAAGATTGGGCACCCGAACAAGGCTTGACACCCCTGCAGTGCTACAGTCATGTACTATTAAGCTCAAATTCCATTATGCTGACTTTCACCAAAATTTCCCCGCGGGGAAAGTCGTGGACACAAATCACGAAAGTCGCGGGCACAAACCATCTTAACATGTCGAGATGTTTGCGACGAAGTCCGTAACAAGTCCGCGACAAAGGTAAAGGTTGTCAATTTGTATAGCGTTTGTGTCGCTCTAATGGAATTTGGTCTGTTACAATGCACGGGGAAAGTCGACGACAAAGTCCGAGACACAAATCATGAAAGTCGGCAACGTGATCTGTGTCGCAGACTTTCATGATTTGTGTCCGCGACTTTGTCACGAACTTTGTCGCAAAGTCGGCGTAATAGAATTTAAGCTTTATTAAGCTTACAAAGTAACTGTTGTCACTAATGACAAGCAATAACAGAAAAGTATTCTCTACATCATCATGGCAAAGTGTAGAGGTGTTGTGGCCACAGGAAGGGGAGGAGGGGTGAGTAGGGGCTCACCCCCCAAAATAGGATGTCAGATAAATGTCCAAAAAAGCCTCTTCTTGTCCGAAAATTTTGGCCCAAAACTGCAAAATCTGAGGCTGGAAACACCAATTAGGGGAAAATTGAAACTTTGAATGCCCATCATCTCCTGTCAGAAACTTGCAGCCGTTTGCTGGAATTCTGTCAGAAATCTGCAGCGTCTATCAGAAAACTGCAACCTCCTGCCCCACCTACTTTTTAAACCCACGACACTGCTGGTGCATCCCAAATAAGCATTAAAAAGACAATAGAACTTTGCAGCACTTGTTAAATCCATTTTCATCCAAACCACACGACAATGTATTACTGCGTTGTTATCTACAGATTGAGACTGCTCTGCAGACAAAAACAACTGTCGCAGTGCATATTTCTGTAGCGTGATGATCGACAAAATCTGCAATCAAACTGATGGGCAGTCGGTATCGCTGTATAAGCGTGCTACTGCTCTGGCAAGTGAATTACCAGCATACCCACTACCAAGTACTGTATCCACCTCAAACCAGCTGACACAAATCAGGGTGACCACAAAGTAGGAGAAAAAACTCCCAGAACTGTCCAGCTTTTTCAAAGCCATAAACTTATTTTTCCTTGGGTTATTGCAACACAAAGTAACTGTGAAAACGGTAATCAGGAGAACACTGTAAGCTCCCTCCCCCAACCACAAATAGATTCAAGAGCATCTTTACAGCATGGAAACCATATCTGCTAACACAATTTTGTCTGTTACAATTTTACCCCTAAGGGTGCACAGAATTCTCTCATAATTCCCTGAGTTTTCGAGGTTCAGAGAATTTCCTCAGTATTCCAAGTTTATGGACACCCTGCAAACGTAGCAGATGCACTATTCAACAGAAATGACACAATTACAGTCTGATGCTCGGTCCACAAGTACAGCAAGATGACGACACTGTTCAGACAGTCTCTACAGTTCAGTAAAGCCTCAGTCCTGCATTTCCTCGGGAAGTTCGTGAGGTCCTATGATGCCAGGCACAGTCAACTGTATCTGCCGCTTCTCCTGCTGTGCACGCAAAATGGCTGACTCTCGTTCTTGTAGGAACAAGTCGCTGTTGTCTTCACCAGAGAACTCCTGAAAACATCAAAACTCACCCATGTTATTTGGCTGTTATGTTTAGTCAGTTTTAGCTGTTTAGCCAGACATAATGAAGACCATACAAAACCAAAAAAACTTGGCAGCCAGCCACAAAAGCTACCAGCCCTATAAGTGTCAGGCTCTATAAGTGAGCTGCAGATGCAGCTCGGCATATGCAGCTCACTGCCGCCTCAGGTCCATGCAAACGGAGATAAGTGCAACAACTGCAATGTCGCATGGCAATATGGTGACCTTTTTTAACAATCATCTGCTTTTCGTGGACAAACATAAATAACACAGAAATAGCACAAAATGTGCAAAATCATCATCAATTAACTCCAATATTATCGTAATGGTGAAAGTTATCGGAAAGTCCAGATATTTATTCATCAAGCGACAGTGACTGCACAATACAAATTTCACAATGGTACATCAGAGTTACTTACACGTATCTGCACGAGGAAGTCTCGCAGGTGTTCTTTGAACTGTGGAATATCCTGGTTGAAGCTGAACAGACCCTCAATGAACACCTTGATCTGTGCACTGTAGTACACAGCAAACAACAACAATAATGACTGTAAAACATAAACTCACTGAAAACAACACAGAGGAAAGAATCAACATCGTCATACAACACTACAAGTAAATTACTGCTAACAAACAGCTTAACATATACGGCAGACGGACACTGGGTTGAAATTTATGCCTCAACTTGACAAACTCTGCAGTATAAATCATCAAACAAAACAAACATAAAACATACTAAAAGTGCTCAAACCGCACTTGGTCTAAAGCATACCGACATAAACAATGGCTGTTGCTGGTCACGTCCAGACTCCTGGTTCGGTTGCTATCAACTGATTACTACCTGGATGGGTGAACATCTACGGATGGCAAACCATCGATATATAACCAACACCAAGGTCAACTCAGCACTGGCCTGTTCAGCTAGGATTAAGGTGGGGCACATTCAACTCTGCTGGGTGATGGTAACAGTACATGATGTGATCCCATATGGCAGGTGTTGCTCCATAGCTCTGTGACAGTTTTCCCATGAATTGCTATATACACACCCCATCCGTTAATTCATATGTACCAGTAACCATACTTACCAAAAACATAAGACACCTGAAAATCAACAGCGTAGACAGACAAGTAACTCACTCATTGAGATGTGGAAATGCAGCCTTCAACAAGTTGGCCATGAACTCCTGTACGTAGGCCATGTTCTGTATGGCCGTGACGTCTGGTCGCAATGGCACCGTTATCTTGTTCATCTCCACCAGACTGAACATGTACGCCAAGATGGTCGCGTGCATCATCAGACCTACATGCACACAGCAACATCATCGCCAATACAGCATCGTCATGTAGAGCAATACAAGCAAAGTACTGCTAACAATCAGCTTCAACACATAAAGACGAACATACTTTCACCAGATTTAAAAGTTTCACCCCAACATAACAAACTCAGTGGTAAAATTTATCAACAGTGAGGCAATGAACAAAGCTGCTGTCTTCACTCGAACAGTTACTACTAACCACTATGCATCCTACACTCACAACTGAAACATTATGTACCATCTTGCACTCAGCAATCGTCAGACCTATGATCTGTTGTCTGCCTCACATATCCACAAGTTTCATTTCTTGTAATTTTTCTTGTAATCTTGTAATTTTGCAGTAGCTGCTCCCACCATTATTAACACTGCTGCTGCGAGAGTTCATGCACTTCATTTGATTAATGTAGCAACAGTACCAGGTGGATGCCAAGCCTTAGCCGCAGATCTGCCTAAACTGGAAGCTACAGTACTACACTCCAGTGTCATTTATTACCACTCGCCCGAAAGCTGATACTCACTTTACCATCCCATGCAAGGGAAAAAGGCTCGAGTCAATCTAGCTGGCTGGTTTCATACAGAGATAATTCACCTGCCTGCAGACAGGTACTAACAGATTCGGCACAACATGTTAGCGCTACATCACCTTTTGAAGTGTTTTGCCACCAACTCAAACTGTGCTATAACTCGGCCTTTAGGCCATCTTAGTGCTCGCCCCAAACACTGAATCTCATTCACTTGCCTACTTCTGTACAGACATCAGACACAAAATGCATATAACCAGGCAAGCAAAATGCCACACCAGCAGTGTGAGAACTGTCCGTGACAACAGAGAAGATATGCTGCAAGACGTCGGTGTAGTAGGTCTGATAGAAGCTCTGTGCAGCGGCATCGTTGGTTGCAATGTTCTGCAGCATCTGATACAGGATGCTCAAGCCAGTGTCCGATACGTTACGCATCGTATGCTTAAATGCCCAGATGACCGAGTCCAGCACGAGCTTGAACTGCTGCGGTGGGATTGCCAGAAATGCTGTAAACCATCAACACATCAAAATTTGACATCCATGTCATTATGTATACAAGCACACAGCTAAATTAACTAAATAATTAGCTTCCAACATCAAATACCGTGTCTCATTAATGCACATCAGTAACTGAAATGTGTGATCCAACAACTTCAAGCTGAGCATCAAAGTGTAGAATTTTTTTACATTATAAACAATTCTTTTTCCAATGTCTTCGTTGATGAAACTAATGTAACTAGTATGTCAATGCAAATCTATCCAACCAAAATATGTGACATAAACTTCAATAAAATCTTTACTTGTATCAGCTAGTCATTTAGACAATGTAACTGCCGGTACATACCAGCAAAGCAATGAGAATTAACGGACTGCAGTAGAAGAAAGAAGTTAGTTCGGTGTTCGGGAAATTCCTCAAAATTCTGCACATACCATCAACAGCAGTATGTCTTGCAAGCCAGTCAACTAGTAACAATTACACATAAATCACTATGGATCCACGGTGATTACGGACTGCACATAATGTAACCTAAATGGCAGTGTCTCTGTACTTTAGAATGTGATGGTACTTTATAAACTGTATTATCATAGTACCACACGACAACAATCAAACATTATGTTATTCGATATGTGAGATTCTTCACTGTTATAGTGAATAACTTAACACGTATGTACACAGTATAACAGGAACATGAACATGTAACATGATTCTTGCCCATTTGTCAAAATCAAATTCAAGGACTTTCAAGAACCATACGAAAGAATGGGAAAACTGAATTAAATCTAAGCGACACTTTTATAAGCATATATAAGCAGGTTTAGTTTACATTCGACAATTTAACTCATTCAAGCATTAATCGAAAACTGGAATTATCAGTAAGTAATAGTTATGATGAAGTCTATTCACCACTCAAGACTCAGGCAACAATGATTTTGAAAATCACTTGTTTGGTCACAGCGTTTTAGAAAATCAAATTCAAGCACTTTCAAGGACCTTTAGGCACTGATTCAAAGATTTTCGAGGACCATGTCTGTTTTCAAAGACTTTCCAAGCGTTGAAAATCTAGAAAAAAAATCAAAAGCTTTCAAGGACCCGCAAGAGCCCTGATGTAAATAAACAAATAATACGTACACAGAATAAGCAAAATGTGCAGAATAACGAAAATACGAACCTTGTTGATCATGTCTAATGTACATTCAAAGACTGCATCAAAAATCTGAGGAACACTCTTGGTAATATGACCCTAAAACAAACAGAATCCATCAATAACAACAACAAAGTCCAGAAATAAGATACATCTGCACTAACCATATATACACATCTATAACTGCACAACTATTGTGAATGACTCTATTAGACTAGATCTGTATTCACGAAAACATGATAGCAACAACAAAAGTGGTAGATATGTACAGCATTAGACCATCGAACACAAACATAAATTAGTAGTTTACATATAATACATACTTATATGA
>Ga0209671_1004422_pt1 | contig 13929 bp, 8 predicted proteins | sample WorMetHERISLAND2_2_FD_187401 | JGI IMG/M metagenome (GOLD analysis project Ga0209671, IMG submission 187401) | Marine gutless worms symbiont microbial communities from Max Planck institute for Marine Microbiology, Germany - Olavius geniculatus... | ecosystem: Host-associated > Annelida >... | reverse complement strand
GGACAACATCCAGCACAGAGTCCACCAGCTCTGCACCCTCGGTGTAGTGACCCTTGGCCCAGTTGTTGCCGGCACCGCTCTGACCAAAGACGAAGTTGTCTGGACGGAAAACCTGTCCGAACGGACCGGAGCGCACTGAGTCCATCGTCCCGGGCTCCAGATCAATCAGAATCGCTCGAGGCACATACTTGCCTCCTGACCACACACAGCGCGTCAGTATTCGTATCACATTTTATATCGCGGACTGCTCCTGTGGTCTGTCCAAATAACCAAAAATATCAGACACTGATTGATGGAAAAACTACAAAAAATGATAAAAACGTCTATGATGGTGTTGTTTTCTTGTCTGCTATCACACTTTTGGTAACAATAACTGAATGGAGAAAACAGCAATGCATGCCCGAAAAAACATAATCGACTAATGCAGTGTATACATGGGTTAATCGTTGCCGCAACCGGTTGGCACAATCGTTGCACCAACGAATCGACTGGTGTATATAGTATTCTATGGGAAAAAATTAGAGGTTAATTAAAACTGCTAGTAGTTAAATTGTGATTAACTTGAGGTGCCCAAGCATTTTACGGCTTTTTACTGTTTGATTAAAATTGCCTTAATTGTAGTTTTAGAGCAGAACTGAATTGACTAAATCTGCAGTCAATCATGTCATATGATAAAAAATGTTATTACAAAAAATAATAGCTAAATTGTATAGATAGGCCTAGATATAGGCCTACAGAAAAAAAGAACTGCATCACTGCTCTTATTAGCTGACTAATACCCCGTTTACACGAGAAAGCTATAGCTCTACGAGCTGGCTCTTAGGGCGCATGTGGACGTGCGTAACGTCATAAATTTTTGCAATACCGTTAAAAATCAACCAGCATGATGAGCGCACGTCGTGCACTTTTAGAGCTATAGCACTTAAAGCTATAGTTTGTAGAGCCAGCTTCCTTGTGTGTAAACGGGATATAACTGTTAACAAATCTGCAACTGCAAAATTATTAGGCTAAGCTACAAATCATCCAATCAGCCCCACTCCATATATATACCGGTAGCCTCGTTGTAGTAGACGTTGATGCGCTCGAGCTGTAGATCAGAGTCGCCGTGGTAGGTGCCAGTTGGATCAATGCCATGCTCGTCTGATATCACCTCCCAGAACTATACGCAAACAACAGAATAATCAAACATCAGCTATCCCAGAGCCAGATTTAAACGTGACCAGGGGGCTGGTAACGTGGGGCCCTCACAAAAATTTTCTGTTGAAAAATAAAGTAATGCAAAGTTTAAACTTCACAATACAGCCAAAGAATGTCATACTGCGTCACCAAGTGAACTTTTAAATGTAGAATCACGCGTGGGCGGCGCCAGAGGGAGGGGGCAGCTGCCCCCATGCCCTTGACCCCCGGCTGCCCTCAGGAGAAATTCTGATGGTGATAATGTGCCCTCTGGTAACCATACACATGCCAAAATGTGACCTATTAAACTTCATATTTTTGCAAGACAACACAAACCTCTGTGACATTTTGCATTTCTAAATGCCAAATTTGCGGCTTGGCTTCCATTGATTGTCCAAATGCTAAAAGTGTTTCAGGTTCAGCGGGGCTTTGCCCCCTGACAAGGGGCTCTGCCCCTGGACCCGGTTACTTTTTTGTTGCACACAACAACTGAATATAATGTTTAACATTACATGAGCCCGCATGAAGAAATTATTGCCCTCTGTGCACTGGCCCTTGCCTCTTCCTCGCTGCCCCCAACTTCAGATTCCTAGCCCCGCCCATGGACACACGCCACAATTAAAATAGGCTCACACAAGCCAAAAATGTCCAGCGGCTGCCATGTGGGGTCCCCGTTTTGTCAGCGCGCTAAATTTCATCAGGGTTAACAAGAAATAATCTCCATCAACACTATTATAGCCAAAATATAGGCCTAGTTTAAGTAGCTTACTAAAACAATCAAAAAAAGTTCCCGATATTCGTGGACAGCTGTGCAAGTTCAGACATGTTGCATTCTCTTCAATCAGCCTGCCACACAGAACAGCAACAATAATTCGGTCCTAAATCGAAAAAAATCCGATGTTCACCTTGGCGCCGATTTGGTTGCCGCACTGGCCGGCTTGAATGTGGACGATTTCACGCATCTTGTCGACTGATATCACAATGCGCCACACGAACTTGCAGTAACAGATCTCCGTCGACTGTGTCGCCAACGCAGCTACGGTGGCTGCTACACCGGCCCAGCGCTTATATGGACACCCAGCGACAGCGTCCTTAGCAACGGTGCGTTTGTATTCGTGCGCGACACGCGGAAACTTGTATTAGGCCTTACTGTCCTTTCTGTCAGGCAATCAGACGCAGCCAAAACGAAATCAACTTTAATTCCTAGGCCTATACACGTCTGCTGCCGATATGTGTTCACTAAACGACCTTTTGGGCAAAAAACGTTCTCGGTTGAAATGCCGGTGTTAGTTTTGAAACCGACGGAGGAATGTCGGTGACACAGAGCGAGTAAATCGGTCGGGCGGGCGGTTAAGAGGGCCTACGGCAGGTGCGAGCAGCGGTTGTCATGACAACGTGTAAACAGACGCGACGCGAGGGTGGGGCGCAGTGTGACACACGGCGACACGTTCAGGCACGTTGGATACGTGGGCAAAACACCAAACAGATCGATGACGCCATGTTGCCGCGACTCGGCGCTCGCCCTGCCAAGTGCTGACCACTGTTCATGACGACAAACACTGCAGGCGACCAGATGGATTCCTTTGTGTGTGTGTCTCGCCTGATATAGCATGCACGCAACAACTCAGCCTGGCAACGGCAACCGTGGTGGGAAAGGCAATACGTCACACGTACGCACACACAGTCCAGAAGTTAGTCAGACGATCACAGCCCTCACAAGCAACTGAGGCAAACGATGAAATAAATGACTGAAGCATCTTACTTCGTGTTGCAGCTAAGAGTTGCATAGATTAAAACATTAAAATATATGTAGGCCCAGACCTACATAGGCTAAAGTGCACGGCTGAAAGGTCTAGGCGACGCTGCTATATCGAACGCTATCAACGCCAGGATACAATAAATGGTAATTCGGCGCACATGCATGATGGCTGCAGGCAGAAACATTCCATTGAAAATTACGGCCAAACCGCTGCAGACATGAGGCATGGCTGCTATTGACAGCTTATAGGAATTTGTCATCGCCGTAACCAACGTAGGCCCTACCATTGGTATGAGAAATCGGCATTTGATCTAGACTTGGCGTACCGTTTAGCTACAATACTGCACGATTGGCATAGCAGAGTGTGTAATGACCTTTCAAGGTCATGCAAGGTTGGTGGTTTTCATGTCATCTGAAAACACTTATGTCAGTGATCAATAGCAACCTTGGCCTATCGCCGTTTTTGACATAACCTACGGTGACTTATCGGTTGAAAAATGCACATTTTTCCTACCCCACCTTTATTGAATCCCAAATCTGAAAACTTTGTACTGAATCGCTGAAATTTTGTGTACGAAACCCGGACCGGCGGACACCAGACTTATTAACGATAGTGTTTTTAATAAAACCTACTGTTTACCCACAATACATACGTTACAGACAAACGACAACATGACACATCGTCGTACATTCGTACTAAAAACTTGACCTTAACGGTCACCCAAAAACGTGCAGTAAATAAACGAATCAGCTAAAAAAAAATACGGTACGAAGAATTATAGGCCTACATAACATGATAAAAGGCAGTTCGTGTTTTTGGCCAATTTTCATACTCGACAGCAAATAGGATTACTGCTACATTGCACCTTAGCATCACAATTCCATCCGTCTGTGCATCCGTCAAACTGTCACACTGGTGGATCAGTCAAAAACAGAGCAAATCACCAAATCTTCAATGTCGGCTGCGCGAAAGAGTTTCAGGATCCGTAAAGCTTTTCCATAAATTCCAAAGCAGTCAACCTGAACGAGAGCGCTAAATGAGAGGCGGTGGGAAAATTTGCGCTTTCAGCCAATAAGTTGTTGCATCTCAGAAACGGTGCGAGATAGGGCCTAGGTTACTATTAATCACTAACAGGAAGTCATACACAAGCTTTCAATTCGCACCGAAAGCAATAACCTTGGATTACATTGAACAATAAAATAAAGGCTTTATTGGTGTTTTTGCAATTTTGATCTGCGACACACATTTCAAGCCACTTTCAGGCACAAGTTTACCCCTCTATTTTCAAACTCAAGTTTCCTACCCCCTCTCTCTCCTTGAGCTTCTTCCCCTTTCATGGGGAAAAGTTTGGTTAAAAATGTAGAGTGATAAATAAGAAGATGTATAAATAGGGGGAGTTTTTTTAGCGCCGTAGATTTGACTGCCCAGTAAAAAATAAATTGGGAAAAAAATTATGTTAAGTGTGTAGATTGCAAAAATGAAAAAATAAGGTAAAAGTTTTGATTTACATCATTAACAAAACTCCCCCCCCCTAAAAAAATTTTTAGTATAATATTTGTGTGCATCTGCTAAATGAGTTTACTGGGCTCTCCTATAAACCCAAAATGAGTTTGCGAGCACTTGCTTACAGCGTTCCCCAGCTGGTATATGGAGGGGGCTTACTGCCCCTCCCCTGGGAACCCAACCTTGCTCTCTGCCTTCAGCCCCAATTTTCAACATTTCTGGCCTCGTTTACCCTAACTCACAAGCCCTCACCCAAAAAACTTTTCCCTCTCTACACCTGTCTGCACCCCTGTATAAAATTTCCTCTTGTTTAGGCTGCATCAAACAGAAATGAGAAATCAGAAATGATTTGTAAAACTCGCAAGTTCTCAGAAAAAGTCAAATGGTATCATATTATGTTGATGAGAATTCTTCGGGAGCATACATATCGGAATAAACACCCATTCAAATGTAAAAAATAAACTTTTTATGAAAAGATAAACAATATGCCCTAATCATGAGACAGTGAGAGTAGGCAAGCATACCCGGTAGTGTAAAAATAGAACTGTTATAAATGCATCTACTCCCCCTTCAGATTTCTAAACAGGTCCCTGGAATTCACGAACCACGTCAGTTCCAGCAGACCAGATCATATTCACACAAAGTAGTTAGTAGGCATCCCTCAATTCAGCAGCAGCCTTAGCACTAATTCTAATTCACGAGCAGAGCAAGAAAACATTGAACCGCAATCTATGCGTCGACACAAATCAATCAGCACATGAACACAGCTACCTCATACTGTACAGTCCTGGCATTACTGACCTACAAATTAAACTGACTTTTGATACAAGCTAAAAGCATTCACAGAACGCAAACTTCCAGTGAGACTTTTCATGTTCTGGTCAAAATAGCAATCCAGTGTGACAGCAAATGCTAATTGATCGTTCCTTAGAAAAGCCCCACCTTCAAAAAGAATTTTACCAAAATCCGTTGAGAAAAAACAACCTGGAGCCTTCAGGAAGGTATATAAAATAACAGATGGATAACTACAGCCAAATAATTCAAGAAAACTTAAGTGAAATGGAGTGATATTAGGAAGGAAACTTAGCGCTATAAAATGTAAAACAAAGTTCAGTGAAAAAAACACAATAACGCATATAATTTTGTCGAGTCACTCAGTTGGGAGAGCGCTGCGAATCATTCAGCAAAGCGTGACATCAATCGCATCATGTCCACTAGAGTTCATTAACAGTTGGTCATTGGTAATTCAACAACAGGCTCAGTGCCTGGATAATCGGGCAAATTGAGCTGATACTTGGCAGCGAGTTCTGGTGGAACAAATCGGCCACCAAGAAAATGCCGCTTGCCTTTGAACAGCCGAGCGCACATCTTTGGAGCAGTCAGCGACACGAGAACCTCTGGCTGAATACCAGTCGGACTGCCCCCTTGTTCCACGTCCCAGCCTACAATCGAAAGCATATGCTAAGAACTTTTGAACTCCACAAAAAAGTAAACAAACCAAAGTTTCCCAAGCAAAGTCCAATAGGGGAAGTGGATTGAAGAGGACCATCAGAACCCGAGAGCATTGCACGGTTGATATATATTTACAGCAATGTTCTAGCAATATTTCAGCATAAAGCTGACCTTATCTTACTGATTAGTTGTTTCAAAAATTTCTTACTTTTGAATTGTAACTATTTGACAGATCTTGCAAGCATTTGGACTCTATTATATAGTTGCAAGATTTCGGTTCCACATTTGTGTGTTTGGACTGTACATATTGGTTGGATTCCATGCATAAAATCTGCCCTGCTATAATCAATAAACCACGTCCAAGCCTAGAGTAGAGTAGCAGTCACTCTCGCACTGATAGTAACAATGAGCAAAAATGCTGGCCCATTGACAACATCAGATGCGGTCATCCACTCAGTCAGTTAATATGAACCTCAGTTGCCACTTTCAAGTACATCAAGACAAAAATAAGTAAACAAGCAAGTCTTGTTCACATGAGATATGCATCATTTTCTGTATGATTCTGACGTCCAGTGACCTTCATCTTTTGATCTTTTGAACTATGAACTAACATGTAAAAATGGCCCGAGGAATGTTCACACCAACTTCGGTTTTTCTGAACCTTCTTGTTTATAATAATAATAGTAATAATAAAACATATATTTGTAAAGTGGCATATGGCCGTAGCTTCAGAGGTGCTGAGTTAGGAGCCCGTATCGAACAGACGGACAGACAGACAAATAGAAAAAACAGACAAGACCTGTAATCTGGTCTAATATGGTACCTGAAGGGGGTGAGAGAGTGATGGCAAAGTAGGAAAAAAAATTCTGAGTTAAAGGTCCATGACCATGATCAAACTCACTCATGCAATTTATGTAGATTTAAATTTCACATTTAACCTCGCATATATAATATGTCGACTTGAGCTTCATAAATATATGAAATTAACGTGCGATTTCAAATGAAATGCGGCATTACGTTACATTATGCAAAAAATTCCAGTCTTATTAGTTCCCCCGGTGACGTCATCGGCCTAGCCCATAACCATCATAAATTAATATTAATATTCATGATGTCCACAGGCTAGGCTGATGACGTCACTGGGGGCATCATGGCGGCGTGTTTTCTGTGCCATTTTTGTAGATCATCGATTGCAAATGCAAATTTCTCCATGTTGACTGTTGACAAAATGATGGGTGCCACTGTTACTGTCAAAGTTATCAGAAAATTGTGCTTTTTAGGAAACGGTTAAATTAATTTTGGCTTCCATGGACCTTTAAGCTGCGTCACCAAATAGCAACATTTTAACCCCAACTAGTTACAAGATGAGACAGACAGAATAACAATGGCTACCAGAGGGTACGTCGACACTAAGCACAGGCACTCGAGAGTTGACGACATTGTTGATAATTGTTGCAAAGTCGCCACGTGGGGGTCCCTGAAAACTGAATCCAAACAGCGCATCCACCACCACATCATAGTTGCGTGAGATCTCTTCAGCCGATGGCACTGTGTCGATGAACGACAGACCCATCTTGACACACTGAGTCGTTAGCGCATGGTACAGAGGCTTGTCCGTCCGCTTCGGGTAAAAAATACTTGGATTGTAATTCTGCAAACAGAAAAATTTCCCACCATTATCATTTTTAAAAAAGAAGTAAGCACAATGCACAATAAAAATGACAAACAGAATAGTCGAATGCATTCACCCAAAAACCATTCTGTGCACAACCTGTATAAACTGTATCTCTACAAACAGCAAAGATTTCCTTAGATTAAAACACAATAAAAAGTTTAATACAAAAATTTAATAAAATACAAAATTCAACAAAAAAATAATGTACATTAACAAGAAATTTGAGCTAATGCTCTGCTCACGAGACGTGCAAAAGCCTATAGCAGTTCCGGTTCAGTAGTTTAGCTAAAAATTGGGGTGTTCACGCTAAGTTAATATCAAATACCAAATTCTCTATCTGAAATGCATAACGATAGTTCCGTGCAGCAGACGGTGAAAATTTGCTAATTCTAGCTTGAACCGCTTTTGACTGATCCACCCGTGTGATGGACGGATGAACGGACGGACAGACAAACAGACGGACAGACAGAATTGCGATGGCTAAGACGCGATGAAAGCAGTAGCTGCTTTCGCGCGTAAAAATATAACAACTCAATCAATGCAATCAGTGTTAGTTAGTGCTGGGCGTTGTAAACCAATTCCTGAGGTGGCAGCACCATCGAACAAAATGTCACAAATTACACGGTAAGATATGCAAACCGTTTCACCAAATACTGTGCATCAGAAATGTATTAAATAATAAATTATTGCGCTCACAATACAATGAAATCGAACAACGAAAATCTGTTGCTGTTTGAGTTAAGATTTGCGGGAATTTGGGATAAAATACAACACCTTTATTACAGTCATGCCAAAGTGCACATAATGATAGTACCATGGCGCCGCCTTGTGAATAATACAGACTTGTGTCGCAGCCAAAAATCGCCAAAAAATCCATAAAACCCCTTATTTTGGCGTTCAAGGTCATCCAAGGTCATTGAATTCGGCAGCAATCCACAGCCAGTGTATGATTTCCTATTAGTGATTAATAGTAACCTAGGCCTTATCTTGCACCGTTACTGAGATACAGCAACTTATTGCCCAAAAATTGCAAATTTTGCCCACCCCCCTCTCATTTAGGGCCCTTGTTCTAGGTGACCCCCTTCGAAATTGTGGAAAAGCTTTACGGTTCTTGAAACTAGAGTCTTTCAGGCAGCCGATGGTGAAGATTTGGTGATCCTAGCTTGCACTGTTTTTGACTGATCCACCTGTGTGACAGACGGACAGACAGACAGAATTGCGATGGCTAAGACGCGCTGAAAGCAGTAGCTGCTTTCACTCGTAAAAACTGACAAACATGCAGCTTTGTCTAGTAGATTCAAACCAATTTTTTTTTAAAATAAAGAAATAATAAAAGTAAAAAAGTTATTAAGTTACACTGAAAAGTTAGCTAGTTCCATTGTTAATTAAACAAAAGTTTAATTTGCCTGCGGCAATGTAACTAACAAGTGAAAATAACACCAAAGAAAGAAAAAAATAACATAAAATAATAAATGTGATGGGAAACAGCTCTGGTGCTTCAGATTCAGCATGCTGACATCGTGTGCATTAAAAATTGCTATACTATTTATTTATTGTTATTATTATTCATCTAATGCATTCACCCACGATGCACTTTAAACCCAGAATTTTGTGTAAGGATTGTAAATGCAGAAAATCACTGCTAAGTGATGACTAACAAATCAACCTGACAAGAAACAATGACAAACAGCTTATCAGCGGAAAAAAAAGAAAAACTTACAAACATTTTGAGATGTCTTGCACAGACCAATCCATCGCCACCATTGTTACCCGGTCCACACACCACCAACACCGAACGGTTCGCCTTCGATAAACTTTCTTTTGCATAAACCTAACAGTCAATAAATGAACACAGAAACAAAGAATACATTACCAGCATCAGCATCACAACATAACAGGAATATAATGTTCTCAGCAGAGCAGTCAAATTAACACTTTAGTTAATGTGTTAATGAATTAACATGCATTAGAAAAATAACGCACATTAAAAATTAACGCACATGTGTAAATTTATTTAATTTACTAAATTCTGTGAAGTAAAGTTTCAATATTCCGCTGAACTGCGGTTATTCGACAATCGAATGAATTCAAATAACTAAACTGTAGCTGACGTTCCATCACCACTGTAAATAAATATTATTATTTAGATGACAGGCTAATAGATTTCTATGCTAATGATGACGTCAGTTATTGTTCAATAATGTGTTTCTATTTGCTTTCTAACTTCTAACAGACGAGGCACCCAAACGTCGCGAGGCCAGTAATAACTTCCCCCCTACTCCACCTCTCAACGGGCCTGGGTGCGCTAATAACATGTTAATTAATGCATTAAAAAAATTAACACAGTATGTTAATGTGTTAAAAAAAATTAATGCTTCAACACCTTTAGTTCTCAGGAATAACTAACTCTTGCAACTAAAGCATTCATATCCATTCTTCTGACCACTACAGTGGCACTACTGCATAAAACATTAACTGTAAAAAAGCACAAACTTGACAGGCTAACTTCTACAAAAGTCAGCTCACTTTCAAAGTAATTATCTTGACACAGCCAGCAACAAAAAGCAAAATAAAAATAATTAACTACGTCTAAAGTTAAATCCAAACTGGATACTTAAGGAAGTAACAATGGGAACTGCTTAAACCAGTTTATAATTATTATTATTACTAGGGGCCACAGTTTTCCACAGAAGATTTTGCCAAATTCCGCAGGCCAGTTTGCAAAATTCCGTGGCTCACCACAGCAAAATTGTCCAAATTCCAGGGCTTTCCGTGGCCTTCCATTTGTGTGTACATTAAGCTCTATTATGTTGAAAATTCACTGTTTGGAAACTGGCATGGCGCTCAGTTATGCTAGCAACATCCACAGAAACTTAACAATTTTTATTTTCAAAAGTGCAATTTGTCAATTCGTCACATTGTGGTTATTTATGATTGTGCTGTATTATGATGCTAATTATTAGTAGGGATGCAGTTTTAGGCAGTACAGTTTGATTTTTCTCCATAATATAGTTAGTCTAATTACGTTATCAAGCCGACGATCGTACTAATCATTGGTCATTTCTCAACTTCTGCAAAGTTCTGCAAAATTCCACGGCAATATCATAATTCAGCGAATAAGGGCAAATTCCATGGCTTGGCTCGAAATTCCGTGGCCCATGAAAAATTGTGGTCCCTAATTATTACTATATTATTGTTATTATATTTATATTTATATAGCGCTATATGCAGAGCTTCAGAGATGCTAAAATCATAGCTTTATTACTGCTGCCAAACAACAGTTTCAAAGCTGGGATAAATACATTACTGACAGGCAATATGGCTATGCAGTATGCAGTGATAAAAAAATCCTACCAGCAAAACCATTCATCAATAAAAAAATGCCTATGGTCAGAAAAGCCATAGCAGTTTCATGTAGCCAAACCTCTTTCAAAGCACCAAAAAAAATAAACCAAACTAAATATGAATAAAAAAATAATTACCACTGACATAAAATTTAAAAACTATACATATTTCAAAATAACCGCAAACAAAATGCAGACAAACCAGGTCGCAAGCAATCAGACCTTGGCAAATGAAACAGCATAAAAGAAATAATTGTATCACTAAATGTTTCAATAAGCTCCTTATGTTTTCAAATAGACTGAACAAGCAATGTAGAGATCTGCAAGGAGACCTTAGCAAATGAAACAGCACAGCTGAAGCCAGCAAGTTCCATCAGTTGATCCACACTGAAAGCATACTCCGTAAACAGCTCCTGGTCAATGTTCTGCGCTTCAGTCTGGCTACAGTCAGAAACACATATCAACATATGTGATAACTTTGTCGGTTTAGCAGTTAGCAAAATATTTTTATGCTTTAGTCAAAAAAAACGAAGTAATTTTAATAATGCATTACTGTCATTTATTCTACTTTCTTCTACTGTGACTATTTTGACTTTTGTACTGCACAGTCATCTACATGGTGTTTCATTGGTGTCAAATATTTGAAGTTTTACAGTTGCAGCCACAAAAATGTGCAAAGCGATCGAATTTATGTGTCAGTGGGATAGCTGGTCTTTCACATGTTCGAGCAAGAGAGTGCACTATCACATCGAGGTTGCGAAGTAGTTGCATTTTTGGATCACAAGACGCCCGATTTCATGTTTCCATGTTGCTCAGTGCTGACACAATAAGCATTTTTCATTAGTGAACCAGATTAAGTTCACCATTGAAGCAGAACAGCAAATGACAGCACCAGTTGAGACTAGCAAGTTTGTACCTGTGACACATTATGACGTCAGCATTACATCACGACTAGCAAAGAATATGTAATCAACTGCCATATTTTGTTCAAATATTTCAAATTGTTATTTCGTCAGCTACAACTCGCAAAAATTTCATGAAAATTGCTCATAATTTGAGTAAATTATAAAAAAAAACAAAAAGGGGTCCTTTTTTAATAAAACATTGTGTATTTTTACAGTATTTTACACAAACTATAAGACAAAAATGATAATGATGATGACAACCTTGATCATATTTCACTGATATTGTGTCACCATAAAATTTTTAGCAGTATTAATTAAGAAAAATACAATTAAATGCTGCCTGAGTTGACTAACTTTGGTAACCTCTGCACTTAAAGCAAATTTATATAGCACACAACGTTATTTGAAAACCCAGTAAATCTAAGGTGCAAAGTCGTAGTAGTATTTCTTACAAAACATACCACACATGCTCTTTATTTTGCCCAATAGTGCCAACACAACTACCAATAATTAACTTATGATACCACTTAATACGAGAGTATTTAAAGTTCAATTTCTACCTGAGATATTTAACACTGACTGACAAAGCTTTCTCTCCAGCCATTTTTGAGTAGTAATTAGCTGGTGCTTGACAGACACTGGACAGAGCAGAAGTCTTCGTCAGAAGAGACAGACAGCTGAGTAACTCGACACTTCTTCGTAGCAACATCCACTACCACCGCTGCTGCTGCTGCTTGAGTCTACAATCAAAGTAAGTACAGTTGGTAAAGGGGATGTTACACAATCGACAAAGTCAGCTGATTTTATCTGCCGACAAAATCACGCGACAAAAAACTGTCATGTGACATGCAAAATCTGACAATTTTGTTGGCCAAGACAAAACACATTTTATCTTCGACAATTCAGTCGGCTGACTTATTGTATATCAGTCAACATAATATGGCTTATATTGCCATGGTGATTGTTCACAATGAGATATGAATACTTACTTTAGTTATTCATTGTGTTTGTTATTTGTTTCTGTTCAGTAAATACAGAAAAAAGTGATGCAAGTATCATTTTGCAATCCGAATTTTGCTGTGTAGCTGATATCGCACAAAGCAGCTGATGAAAATATCAGCTGTGTGTCATGGTTCACCGATTTTATCGGGCAATTTTCTCGAGCAACTAAACCATGCCCACAAAATTCGACAGACTGAATCATTCGTCTAACATCCCCTTAAGACAAAAAGCCAAAATCTCAAAATTTCTCTGCACCATTCACAGGCTACAATTAAAAAGCAGATTGCAGACGTCGCAATGGTAACACTGTAATTAAGCTGTAATATATTAGTTTAAACATCTCCTAAGCCTATTCCTAACCCTACCAGTATGACTAACCCTAATTCTCACCCTAACCCGTAACCCTGATGCAACAGCTGTAGATCCACACATCCAAAAATCCACTTCTTACTTTTGTCTACATTCACAAGTTTACAAGATCACTATGCACTGTTGTTGTTTGAGTCTACGGTTACAACAAGCAAGAAGCTAAAGCTATTTGTTTCGTTCCTTCTCTACTGAGTCACTATATTGTATTGCATTTTTTTTCTTTTTGAGCAGTGGGCACATGTTACATTCTTTTCAAACTTTTGTGTTCTTCACAGCAGCTGTTACTAAATGCCAAAAACTACCAAAAATGTTTTTAATAGTTTTAACTTTTCAGTAGTTTTTAATACTGTACCAAAAAACCTAACTCTGTCTATAACCAAAAACTACTAAAAACTACAAAAAAACCTTGCTCGTTTTCCGTAGTTTATGGCAGTTTTTGGCACAAGTACCACCGTTCACTATACTGTGACAACAAAGGATGATGTTCAAAACACCTTTTACAAATCACAGGCGTGCGGTAGCACAGCCCTGTGTTAATGGCGACCGGCTAAGTAAAGGGAGAATGGCAAAATTCGACCCCGCACAGATCCGAAACCCCTCAACCGATCGACACAAAATTTGAAACAGGTGATTATGTCCGTGAGACGACCCCCCGTGCAAAATTTCGTGCAAATCCGTCCATTGGGGGCTTCTCGGCAAATGGGTGAAATATAACGAAAATTTTTCTAATATATATATACCTT
>Ga0209671_1004421_pt1 | contig 13931 bp, 8 predicted proteins | sample WorMetHERISLAND2_2_FD_187401 | JGI IMG/M metagenome (GOLD analysis project Ga0209671, IMG submission 187401) | Marine gutless worms symbiont microbial communities from Max Planck institute for Marine Microbiology, Germany - Olavius geniculatus... | ecosystem: Host-associated > Annelida >... | reverse complement strand
TGCGTGCTCGTGACGTTGATTGATATATGCGGGTGTCGAAAGGGCAGCAATTGATTTTCATGCCATGTTAAAGGGCTTATGCTACTTTCTATTATTTCTCAGCAGAACCTTGGCCTTATCTTTCACAGTTTCTCATGGTGGCCATTAAGCTTAGCTAAGCTTATAAAATGGTCGGCTCAAAAAACGTTCCAGAAAAAAATAAAATGTCAAAAAACATTGAAACGTTTGTAAACTTTCAAAAAAAACGTTGACTCTAATGTGTTTTTGATAACATTTTCAATGAACGTTTAAAAAAATAAAACAGTGCAAATCGTGACAGGAAAAAATGTAAAAATGTTTTATTAAATGTGTGCTTCAGGGCACGATGGCCTAGCGCAGTATCAGTTGTGACCTATTCAACTGATTGACAAAGCTCAACAACACATTTCACAAATTTAATTCTGCATATTACACCCAATTTCATATGCTTTTTCTGCAACGGAAATTCTGCAAAGTACACCTTTTCGAAATTCCGCATTCCACATTCCCCAAAATATACCTTTCCTTCTGGGTGTACTGTCTGCACTGAAGGTTTTGGGTAGTTATTTTTTCATTGCTGAATATCTTCGATTCCCAGCCTTGGTACTAAAAATACTGTGCGTTTAAACATGTACGGTAATTAAAAGCAAACATGAGCTATAGCAGTAGATCAGCTTGCACTGCGATTTGGCAAGTGCAGTGAAAAAACTTACAATTGCTTTTGTAATGTACCTGCATGTAATGTTTGCTGTGTTTAAGGTTTAACTATCGCTCTACCCATTATATGGTGAAACATGGGTTCTACAATTTCCTTAACTGGTTCGACGAAAGAGCATGGTATCCTCTTGGCCGAATTGTTGGTGGAACAGTAAGTATACTTTCCAAAATATACATTTCAGCTGATTTCTGCAGATGTGGAGCAGTGTTGAATGTTTATGTTTATTCAAGTTCTGCAATCTGCATAGGGTTGTGAAAGTGATGTTTTCTTCATTCGATGCTAATCATTGATGACTAACCAGTTTAAAAGTCGATCAATTAGTTCAACATCTGCTTGGCAAGAGGTTTAGGCTAGGCACTGTTTAACATGGTTTATGGCTACCGGTGCATGGAATATATTGCTACTTCTACAGCTATTACTGTCACAGTCTTACAGTGTTGTTTATTTTAATCTGCCAGTTTTTTGATGGTGGGCTAGGGCTAGGTTTTTCTCAGTGAACATTTGGAAATTGTCAAAGCTGGATGTACTGATGCCATTTCTGTGTACATCTGGTTTCATCAAATACTGATTACTGAAGGCTGTTTTACGGTGTATTGATGTGTGAAACTGATGCTGTTTCAGTGGGGCTGCATGTAAGGTGTGTTCTGTATCATACAGGTTTACCCTGGGCTCATGCTAACATCCGGAAGCATACACTGGCTGTTGCACTTGCTTCACATACCAATTCACATTAGAGACATCTGTGTGTTTCTGGCACCTATCTTCAGGTTGGTTTCCAATGATGAAATAGCATTGCCAGTGACATGTCATCCATCATCTATTGCTACAACTCTTTTTGTTAATCTCTTCACTCCAGTACTGCACTTATGGTCTTGGTGCATATCTGTTAAGCAGCAATCATCAGAAAAGCTCGTTAACTGCGGCTGAGTTTTTGAGTAGTATCATTTACAACTAGCAAACAGTGGCAAGTTTGATAAACATTGCTTGCTTGCACCTTGCAGTACGCCAAGGGAAAAACGCAAGAGTTGCTTTGCTGGTGAAAAAGTCACGTGGCCCTTGACCTGCACTGGCTTGCGCGATAAGCTACGTACTGTATATACTGCATATTCATAGTACAGTAGGTGACAATGCAAATTATGCACACTCTGCTTTTTTGTTTAACTGGCCCATTATTGCAGAATGAATCCTGGTTTCGTTACTCCATGTTATGCAATATGCGGGTTCCTAAAGTTAAGCCATGGGAGTCATTGTGGCAAAACTGTATAAGCGCTATGGCCTTTCTGTTGCCGTACCAGCAGCATCAAGGCACTGAAAGATGATATTGTATCTGACTGGGGTCAGCATGCCGTCAGTCATCATGATGCTATCGTGGGTCAGTGGCACTGAATGATTACATAAGCTGCTTTGCTCTCCGGCGCCATGGTGTCATCCCATTTTTGATAGCATTGGAAATAGTGAAATTTGATGTCATTGTTGTGTTGTATGCAGCGGGATGACTGCAATTGCCACATACCTGTTGACAAAGGAAATCTGGAACTCTGGAGCCGGCCTGTTTGCTGCATGTTTTATCGCCGTCGGTCAGTTCGTTTCTCAGCTTACTCTGTGTTAACAGTTATTTACGCTTTAATCCATTGTCAGTGTTTGAATGTGCATTGTTATTTGTTTATTACACTTCTTATTTACGGGTTGGCTGTGTTTTAGCCAAATGTTATTAGTAGCTGTTGATAGTGTGTGGCGATACCAGGAGAAGCATACAGTGTTCTGTGTTTCATAAAGGTTAAACTTTCTGTAAAGGTTAAACTTTTTTTCGTTATTATTAAAGCTGTAAAATTAATGCGTTAATGTGTTAATAAATTAACGTGTGTTTAAAAAATTAACGCACATTAAAAAAATTAACGCCCATGCATAAATTTATTTAATATGCGTGATTTTGTGAATCAAAAAGTTCCAATATTTCGTTGAACTGCAGTTATTTGACAATTGAATGAATTCAAGTAACCAAACTGTAGTTGTCGTTCCATCATTACTGTGAATAAGTATTATTTAGATGACAGGCTAATAGATTACTGTGCTATTGATGATGTCAGTTATAGTTGAAAATGTGTTTTTATTTGCTTTTTAACTTTCTATATTCTACAGGCAGGGGCCCCCAAAGGTCGCAGAGCCCGGGGTAACTTCTCCTCTTACTTTTCTTCTGGATGGACTTGGGTGCATTAATAACGCATTAATTAATACATTAAAAAATTACCGCAGTGCGTTAATGTGTAAAAAAAGCATCCCTGACATTTCGACTGTAACTTGAAAACCAGTTATCAAATTTTGATAATTTGTGGTATGAATATTCCTGACACAACTTGCGATCAGATGACCATTTAGTTTCCCACCTCACCCAATGCATGCTTTTGCACTACCTAGGAAAAGCAGATCAAACAAAATATGTGTTGAAATAAACGGAAAACCTGAAAAAAATCCCCGACATTATCGATCGTAACTTGAATAAAGATTAATAGATTTTAGTATTTTTTGGCATGAATATTTTTGACACCACTGGCTATTAAATAAGTGTTTTATTTTCCACCTCACCCAACGTCTGCTTTTGCACTACCTGGGGAAATAGATTAAGCATAATACGTGTTAAAGTGAATGAAAAAACGTTGATAAATTTCACCTATCCCTAATCTGTTGGCTCCAACAGCCGGTCTATTACTAGGTTTGACTGGCGTGCAGCAATGTATTTAGCAGATGAAGTTTAGGAATGTTTGTGAAGTCAAGAAGTGACTGGTACAGCCTGGATTGGTCTGGAGCAGAACATTATTGATACTGCTGTCATTGAATGGAGAAAGCATCTCCTTGCCTGGGTTCACATAGTAGGCCAACACTTCAAGCAATTTTACTGCAGGCAGTTGAAAAATGGACAACTAGATGAAATGTCAGCCAAAGTGTCAGAAATGTGAACAAAATGTGTTTTTACGCATTCTGTTATTTGAGAAATCATATTGCATTGGATAAAAAGTGATAATTCGCTGGTTGTGTTTTCCCTAGGTAGTGCAGAAACAAGTATTGGGTGAGGTGGGAAACTAATGGTCATTTGATGGCAAGTTGTATCAGCAATATTCATACCAAAAATTATCAAAATCTCGTAATTGATTTTCAAGTTACAGTCAAAAATGTCGGGGATGCTTTTTTGGGATACAGTGTATAATTGTGTAGATTATTTATTAACAGGCATGTTTGTAATTTTGTTGGGTTCAGATTCAAGTTTGAAAGTTGGTTTGTTTAATTCAGCACTGTATTTATACTGGTACTCAGTGGTTTGTTGTGTCTTTTTCAGTTCCGGGATATATCAGTCGGTCGGTGGCTGGTAGCTATGACAACGAGGGCATTGCTATCTTTGCACTTATGTTCACGTACTATCTGTGGGTAAGCTGTCATTTTTATTTTTGATTTTTTGTTTGTGTTGACTGGACCGCTAGTGGTAGCGTTAATGACATTTCTCGAGTTTTGTGTTATTAGTGCTATTCACAGTCGTCAGTTGATAAGCAGCTACATTTACCAGCCAATAAGCTTGTATTGGTAGTTCATAGAAGTATGTGTATGGGTGGCATTGAGATTAGAAATTCTAAACTGCAATAGATCACTTCCTCACATTACACATTTTTATCAGCTGTTACACATCGTCAGAAGACAAGATACAAACTGACTGTAACAGGTGAAGTTGGAATTTTGGGATGGTGATCATTTTCATACCATGTGCCTTCAAATAACTGTTAACATATAATTGATATTGATGGCACTATGGTTCCGCCATCATAGTACAACCCTGTGAGATTCTACCCATTTACAGGAAGAATTTGGAACAGTTAGTGAATGCTGACTTTTGGACCTTGCCAAGTCAACTTCTGCTGTGATATAATGTACTTGTCTATTTTGTGTTCTAGATTAAGTCGGTGAAGACTGGTTCTGTATCTTGGAGCATCGCCACTGCATTATCGTACTTCTATATGGTATGTTGGCAGTTTGCTGCTAGCAGTAGTTTCAGCTTACTTTCAGTGCTTTGCTGCTGTTTACAGCTCTATGTTTGGTGAAAGGAATGACAGCTGTGTTCTAGCATTTCCCCGAAATATTCTCCGCAGACCCGGTCTAACCTCAGGTATTTCTGGCTAAGGAAGTGATGAGTTGAACAAATGTTGGACCTACTAGATTCCACAGAAACGTGGCTCAGTTGTTATTCAGTAATTAGTGTTGGGTTGAATCGTCGTTGATGCCTCTGCTAGTCATTGTTGCTGTTTTATATACACTTGGCTGATATTGCTATTGCATCACGATGAGATTCTGTGTAAAAAGCTGATCTGGTGCAGTTGGAATATTCATAAAAAAGATCACAAGTAAATTATACTTAGAAATTCATCAAAATACAACCTTTTTTTGTCATTTTTCGTTAATGATTCGGTAACTGCTGCAGCTTACCTTCGAATGACTGTCCGCCAGGTCGACACCTGGCGGACAGTCATTCGAAGGAAGGCTGTGGACAGCTACGGTGGACAGTAAGTAATCAAAGAGCACAGGTACTTTTGATATCTGTGTGTTACATGAAGATATATTGTTGCATTTACAGGTGTCTGCATGGGGTGGCTATGTCTTTATCATCAACTTGATTCCTCTGCATATTTTTGTTCTTCTGTTGATGGGTCGTTACTCACACCGAATTTTTGTTGGTAAGTACAGCATATGTGCTGTTGCGGTTTTATTGGCACCAATTTTCAACCAGCTATAGTATACACGTGGGTTGAGTTGTTCAGTTGATTATACTGCACTGTGGAGATAGGTTTTTTGTAAATGCAAAATTTTTGTTGAAAATGTAGCTTTTTACATGCGAGTGCATAGCACATATTAGCTATGGCAATTCTGTCTGTCTGTTCGTCCGTCATGACCCGGTACCAATTCAAGCCCAGGTGAGATATAGAGTTTGGGTTTTTACCATATGATAGCCTGGTGCCTCTAGTATTTCATGACAAAATTTCATGCCACTTGGTAAAAGGGGTCCCCACAAACGAGGGGGCAAAAGAGGGGCACCCCCTTTAAAAAGGCGTTATTTTACCGCTATTGGCTCTCTAACGTGAAAATGGTTGCAGATAAGCACAGACATGCTGCTTATCATAACAGGCACTGCCGACGAGCTTCTTAGGAATGTCAATATCGATGGCCTTGAACCCCTGAAAATATTGGTTTTTAGTGATTTGTTGGCAATTTTGGGCTGCAGAAGAGTGAATTGCGACAAAATGGATGGAGATAGACCAAGATTACTTGCGAACAGGAACTGCTATAGTCTGTCGTGAGTCTCATGAGCATTAGCTCAGATTTCTTGTTTGCATCTATAAAGCTTTGTGGTCCTATCTGCAGGTGCTGGAATACAGCTCAGCATGTAGTTTGTCTGTTTGTTGTATTTGTGTCTTGTCTGCAGCATACACGACGTTTTATATCCTCGGCTTGTTGTGCTCAATGCAAGTGCCATTTGTTGGAATGCAACCGATACGAACCAGTGAGCACATGGCTTCAGCAGGTAATGGCGGCATAATTGCCATGTTTATCAGTCTCCAATTGCCGATACCAGTCAGTGATCAGAAACGTTTTTGTGCTGTGTGCATAGCCTGCTGTATCAGTTTAGTATTAGCTAAGCTCTCGTTATTGATGATTGGGCAGCAGCAGTTATGAAGATCATCAGTTTTTTTTGCTAGTTTATATTTCAACAAGAGAGTGCTCTAGCATAAATAGCATGCTGATTTTTTGCATTAGTTTTCATAAGGTAGTTAGCGTCAGTGTTTCACGTTTAATTCAACTATGCCATGCCATGGTTGGTGGCGTGGCGTAGTTGGTAGCGCGTTTCGAATGAAACGAAGATACTCTATGCCGGGCCCGGTTAGTACTGTGATGGGTGACTGCTGGCGGCCAGGTAAACCATCTCGGTGCGAAGCCTGCCAGCTAGGTCGACTCAGCCTTCTACCCTCCGTGGGACGGTAAAATGAGTATCAGCTGTCTAGCTGAGTAATAATAAATGGCGATGGTGAATCTAGTTTCTGTGGCTGCCTACCGGCGGATTTGTTGGCTCAAGCTGATTGGCTTGGTCCAAAGGTTGGCAGCCACCTGGCGCTTGTGCTGCATTGTTAAATGAACCGAGTGAAGTGAACTCTCGCAATAGCTGTGCCATGATGACAGCACTATAAACATTGGCATTGGTATTGTTATTATTATTATTAACTTCTGGTGAGATACTTTTAAATATAGATTACTGTTGCAAATTTTTGCTGATATTGCTAGAGAAGAAATAATTAACTATCAGTTGCTAGGCTTGTTGGCTGTCTTATGTTGCCTGTTTGGACTCCTGATGTGGCCATGTTGCACTTAGCATCTGGCAGTTTTGTTTGTTGCTAGAAGTATTCTGGTAATTGTTGCCTTTCTTGTTCTGACTTGTTTTGGTGTGTTGGCTGCTTAATTTAATGTGTTCTTTCCATCGGTTTTAAGCTAAAAATTTTGACATCACTTATTACTGATACTCTGCTGCACACTGTTCATGTATAACTCAGTGGAATTGTTATTTCTTTATTACCTTCGCTACTGTTATTTCTTTCATTTTATGTTTATTTATGGTATTCGCTGAATTAGTGCCCCTGCCGAGTTGAAGAAAACCCGCACATTTCTAGTTTGAGTTTGCTGTAGTATTTCAACTGGAACGGCTAATGTATAGCAAACTTTCTGCTGTTCTGCAGGTGTGTTCTGTCTGCTGTTTGCTTATGCTGCTATTGTTTACATCCAGTCGCGTCTCACAAAAGCCGAGTTTCGCCATTTCTTCTTTCTTGCAGTGGTCGGCTCTGCAGGAGCTGTGTTTCTCACTGTCATCGGTCTCACTTATGCCGGTGAGTGCATCTCGGCCATGTTTGTATTTGCCGAGTCCGACGATGCTACAGCATTTTTACAAATTGTGGCAAGCAGAATTTGCAACAAAAACTTTTCAGTCGATCACTACCAGATTATGATGCGAGTTGGATTCAACGATCGAGTGATTTTTGTGATTCTTTCTGGTAGGCAAAACTGAGAGCCGGAGTCATTGAGTTTTCAAGTCATTCTTGCATCTGTGATGGTGTTTTATACACTATCCGTAGGTTGTAGCTCCACATTGGTGTCATTGATAGTTTTCCTCTAAAGTTTTGTCGCTAGTGCATCTTAGGACAAAGATGGACTAGTCTGATTAGGTTTGGACTAAAGGTCAAACGTAAAGGTACTTTTTGGTCAGAGATATATTTTGCTCAGTGCTGTGTCGGGAGATAACTGCCTATTGTTGGTCTGTAGTTTGTGGAGTAAATCAGGTCAGTCAAAAGACTTTGTTATGTGTTGCAACTTGTAAGTAGATCACAGATGCATGGAGGCTTTGATTATACCAAGCTTTTACGTTTACTTTGGTCATTGCCAGTGCTTACTGCTTAGCAGTCAATTTTCAAATAATCATTTTTTAAATATGTTAATGCTCATTTGAAGATATGTTGCAATTATATGAAAATGATCAGCACCATAACAACATTCTAAATTTATCATAACGAACTTCCTAATTCACCATTACAGTCAGTATTGCTCTTCTGACAGCGCGTAGTGGTTAAGTTCAGAATGCATGTTATGTTTGTGCAGGTTACGTAGCACCATGGAGTGGACGATTTTACTCACTCTGGGATACGGGCTACGCCAAAATCCACATTCCAATTATTGCGTCGGTGTCTGAACACCAGCCGACAACCTGGGTGTCTTTCTTCTTTGACCTGCATATCCTTGTCTGTGTGTTCCCGGCTGGGGCATGGTTTGTCATCAAGGAGATAAACGACGAGCGTGTGTTCAGTAAGTTCAGTTTCCTTTTATTGTTGGAACTTTGAATACTTATATTAGTTTAAATGAGGTGCATTTTAGTTCAGTGGGTTGATGCCTAGTTGGCTATCAGGCTTGTTTTGTACAGTAATAGTTTATTTCATTTCATGATTTTCTGGCATCAAATTCTTAATTTTTTTTATGAATTGTAATAGAAATACGGCTGTTGTGAAGTTGGGAGAAATTTGCTGGAAGCTGATTCCAGCCTTTGGATCCTGCAGCTGCACCAAAGTACTTGACAGTTGGGCTGATGACGAAGTCGCTGCAAGTGGCAGATCGCAGTCTTTGTCCGCTGCCAACTGATGCCACTGATTGACATTGTAGATCGGCGAAGTACATTGGTGCAAGTCCGTCAGGCACAGCATAGCATATTAGTTGCCAAAATCCACATTCTGATTATTGCGTCGGTGTCTGAAGACCAGCCGACAACCTGGGTGTCTTTCTTCTTTGACCTGCATATCTGTGTGTTCGGCGAAGTACATTGGTGCAAGTCCGTGGGGCACTTTGAACATCAGCAGGCACAGTATAGCTTATTAGTTGCCATTTCAGTTGATGAATTTATGTGTGCACCGTGATTATTCATTGTGTCAGAGTGTGAGTTTGTTGAGAGACATTCAGAGGTGGGTGTGGATGTGATGTTGCAGTAATCCTGTACGCGCTGAGTGCCGTCTACTTTGCCGGTGTCATGGTTCGACTCATGCTGACGCTGACGCCCGTCGTGTGTATCCTTGCTGCCGTAGCATTCAGCCGAGTGTTCAGCATTTACCTGCGCGACGACACCCGCCAGTCGGATGTCACCGACGACGCCGACGACGACAAGGAAAAGAACGACAAATACTACGACAAGGTTCACTTCTTATGTCTTAAAGTCTCACTCTGGGCCATACTACAGTCTGGCTTATAACACCTCGGATGGCTTGTATCTTTGTCCTGCTTCTAATTTTTTCGTGATGTTGGTCGCTTTTATTTAATGCATTCTTTCGATCAGGTTTAGACTGTTGAAATCTTGTAGTTGGTGCACTGCTGGCGTTAATTAGTACTCGGAGCAATTGTATAACACACGGGAATGACTGTTTTGTCTATCACCTCCTCTGCTGTTGTCATTTTTTACACGTTACAGTTTTAACTCAGTGAATCAAAACCTGCAGAATTTTAGAAAACCACGCATTTGTGGCTAGGTTTTACTGTATTATTTTTAAGTACCGGTAACCATTGTTTGGGTAGTAACTTTGTAAAATATTGCATGAAATTTCAGCACCATGCGCACCATATATTTGAAAATTTTGTGAATTGATGTTAGGCGCTTTTTGATTCTATTCATCCGTACGTTTTTCGGTTCACTGACTTGCTTGAGTTACAAGTCCGCTTCCGCACAAACGCCGTCTTGTTGGTCTTGTGTATTTTGTTGCATAGCTTCACTTTTCATCAGCTGTATTTTTTGTATCTGATGATTCAGATCTGTTAATGTCTCTGTCTCAGAATGACTTAGTCTGAAACTTTGTATAAGATCATAAGCACACTCTGACCAGTGACTGACCATGTATAAAATCAGATACTGGTGGTGCCTGGTGGGGTTTTAGTGGTTAATTTGGACTATATTGTATCATTCCATATATAAAATTTATAGTACCCCATTATAAATTTCGACTCTGGGTGCATTACAATGTCAGTGCCTCAGTCAAACATTAGAGAAGTCGTAAGGTTTAGATGTTTGCAAATATTGTAAGAGCCGTTACGGACTGCCTTCGCCAGGCACCATCCATTGGCCGCCTACCCTGGTCAGACACACCCAGTGATGGCCTGGATCTGGTGGCAACAGGTGGCCGTTAATGCTGTCTCTAAGAACTTGAACGACCGAGCAGCCGGCGCCGGCCGACTTAAGGGGAAGAAGGCTAAGCAGCAGCTGGTAATGCAGGCGGCGCAACAGCAACAGCAGTCGGCTGCAGCAGCTGCCGTGATGCAGCTGAGTCCATCAGGGTCTTCATCCACCGTGGCACCGTCCAACACTGCTACTGGCAAGGAGGTAGTACCACCTGGCTGAATGATTGGTGGCAGAAATAACCATAGCATGCTTCGCTTCTGCTGCCGTTTCTGTTGTTTTTCATGTTTCACTTAACACGCTGTGCATGTCATCGTGGCAAGTGGGATGTGTTGCTGATGCATTTGGGTTTTTATTCCATTTGTATTCTGTTAAGAAACCGATCGCATGTTTTTTCAGTCATGGTGTGTTGTAAATTTACAGTACATATAACTTTTGTGCATTGTGTGCCATAGGAGTCGCCTATAGGTCATGGTCGCCAGTGCCAAAAGTTTTTTCTCTGTGCTTGTGTTGTGAGGATTCACTCAGTATACTGCCCATCTATGTCTTAGACTAGTTGATGGCAATGGTTAGTCTTAGACTTGGGAAGTCTTGATTCGAGTCTTGACTTTGGACTTAAGTACAAGCTGGGCTTAGACTTTAGTTTTGACTTTAGACTTGACTTTGGCATCTTTTGTAGTTATTGCACACCATTGCAGTGCAGCTGTACAATGTTACGTTAAATTACGAGAGTCGTTCAGTAAATTCCAGGACTGTTCTTCTCAGTAAGCACACAGTGACCATTGAAAACCAAAACTATTATGAAGTTGTACTGCCACTATTGTACGTCACTTACCATGGTTTCATTTATGACGTACTGCTGTGGCATCATTATCATTATGATATAAATGATAGGCATTGATTTTTGGCATAGTCACAAAATAATCATAGAATTTTGTAGTCACAGAAGGCGTAGAAAGTGCTACAATTTATTGTAGATTATCTGTGGTATTTAGCAGTGACACTTTATCACGTTTGAAAGTATTTGAATAGTTCGCCCGCTTTTGCAGCGATCATCAGTCATCTAGTGATGATGTCCGTGTTGAAGCACTGCATATGGCAAAAATGATCAGCTGCAGGCAAAGCATTTTTTCGGACACTCGGAGACTTGTTCTCGCAGACTTTCTGCCTGAATGACATACTGTGAATGCAGAATATTACTGTGCGTTGTTGTCTGATTGATTATGACCAGCAGTTAACAGCAATTGACCAGGTTTGCTGCGGAAAGGTGTCGTTCTTCAACATGACAATGCACCACTATGCGATAGGCTCGTTAAGCAGTTGAGAAAATTAAACAGATGGGCTGGGAATTGCTACAACATTTGCCATACAGTCTAGATTTAGCTCCAAGTGATTTTTCATTTGTTCGGCCACACAACGAATCACTTGCAGACGTTGTTTAAAAACGATGAAGATGTTCAGCAGCATTCATCTGGAAATTCCTACAGGTGCCAATAAAAAACTTAATGCTACGGGTTCCAGCCGACTTGTAGAACAATGGGAACATTGCACTGAACTGCATGGAGAATATGTTGAAAAGTAACATAACTGTCAGAAATGTGCGATTTACTGTCGTTGTATAAGGATGTCAGTCCTGGAATTTATTGAATGACCCTCGTCCAGTAACACAAGTTTGTTTCTTGAATCACCAAACTTGGATATACATATAAGATACATACCTGCCATACTAAATGATTTTTATAATTTCTGTGGTATAATTTAAGTTACTCTGAACATTTTCTTATGCATAAAGCAAACAGGTGTTCTCACTGTTCTGTGTTCAGTGTACCTGCTTCGTGCTGTTGATATAAGGAAAATGTAATTGCATGTTTTTCTTGTGTGCATGTTTGTCTCGTGCATTTTTACGTGCTACAGCAGTAGCTGCACGTAAAAACGAAACTGTTTGGCATTGCATGTAGTAGATGTGAACACTTGGCCTATGATCTCCGCCACTGATTCATTTGTGATATATGACACTATAAATGTGTCTTAATTTGTCATCATCAAGACACAGACGGCGAGGACTGTAGTGTCGCCCCCGAATGTGCACATGATGAGTCTCATCTCTAGAGGTCAGCAGGCAAAGTGTTGCTGTCCCTGTGAAGTTGATCAAGCTATCTGTTTCTGTGGCAGCCTGGACGACGTCTTCAGCTATAGTCAGGACGACAATCGAGGTGTCATGTCGTTATGGCACCACAGAGCCTGATGGGCCACAGTATTTTCTGAGTTAATTGAATAGTTGCAGAAATTTGTTAGACGGTGTCGTCTGTAGTTCTAGAGGTTGTTGCTGCTCATGTGGTATGTAGGTGGGCAAAGTGAAGAAATCGCGTGAAGACAAGCCGGCAGAGGAAGGAGTCGGGATGAATGTGAAGAGTATCGTCGTTGTGGCACTGATGATGGTCCTTATGCTGTTTGCTGTCCACTGCACCTGGGTTACCAGCAATGCCTACTCCAGTCCCAGCATTGTGCTTGCATCCTACGGCCATGATGGGTATGTCTGTGCATGGATTAGAGCCACTTCGTTACATGTTAGTTTTTCTGGTGAACATAGTTTTTTTTCGAATCTCGGACTTCTATCTTTCCCATAACTGTCTGGTTCTGGATTTTTTTTGGTTTTGCCTAACAATATCTCTCTTTTCAGTTCTGTTTAAATCCTATTTTTGTTCTTTTTTAGTTCAGGTGCAAATCATTCATCATATCTTATCACTTTTAGGAGTGATGTTTATTTTTCTGAGAATTCTTTATTCTCCTAGCATTAATGCTCAGCTGTGTTATGATTATTATGGTTTGTCGTTGCATAATATTAGCTCGGTCTATAACACCATGATTAGTATCTGTTTTGTGATGTCTGTAATTTGGAATTAAATAGATATATCGTTATATATAATATTAAAAAGTTATTGTGGATCAAATTCAGTGTTGTTTCTTTGCCTTTGTTCTGGAGGAAAACAGGGAATGTTATTAGAACTGTCATTTTCGATACATATGCACAACTATAATTGGCAGTTCTTACAATTTTAGGTTTTGTCATTTTTTCGTGTTTTGTGTTTCATAAAGGTTAAACTTTCTGTAAAGGTTAAACTTTTTGCTGTTATTATTTGTATGTGCAATTTTGCCTAAAAAGGCCATCTCCGAAATGACCTATACTGTGTCGGGCGGGACGTTAAACCCTACTCACTCACTCACACTTATTGGACTTGGTGTGTATTTGCTAGTGATCGTTAGCTATTTTTACTTTTCCTTATGTGACAATATCTGTAGTTTTTGTGCAATTTTTAGTCCGCCCAAAAACGATAGTTTTCGGAAGGACTTATGTTTTAGCCCAGATATTTTTTTTTTTAATTTTTTTTCCGACCGCGAGATCTCCGAGATGCGTGGGCCGACCGGCTTGAAATTTTGCATGATGGTCAGTACTAGGCCCTATTTTAT
>Ga0209671_1004416_pt1 | contig 13933 bp, 9 predicted proteins | sample WorMetHERISLAND2_2_FD_187401 | JGI IMG/M metagenome (GOLD analysis project Ga0209671, IMG submission 187401) | Marine gutless worms symbiont microbial communities from Max Planck institute for Marine Microbiology, Germany - Olavius geniculatus... | ecosystem: Host-associated > Annelida >... | reverse complement strand
AAAATATAGAGTACATTAAACTGCACCATTTAAAAAAAATCAAAAAAAATTTCCTCGGGCCTCGCAGGAATGTTTGGAGGGTCCCGCGAGAATTTTTCCCTGGGCCCCGCTGTGGCTCTCGACGGGCCTGTGCACGCCACATCTACGACCTATAATATGTTGCTACACTACCATGCAAAACATAAATATCCGAAAACCAACAACGTATAGAGATGAGCAGAATGTCTAATGCTAACTATTTAAAGTATTTAACTTAAATGTTTTTTTCACGCTTGCGATGTTGGAAGTTTTATGATTTGTGGTCGCCAACGTTTAGATGATTGCAAATAAGGCTTACTTAACGAGTGTCCGTTAATATGTCTGCCCGGTACAATTTACAGTAGAAACAGAGACGAGTATTCACGGTTAAATAAAAAAATGCATACCACTGAGATGATCGAGGAGCGCTCTTTGCTATTATCAGCTACAACACATCGTTAGAACTGATCATCATGCGCTGTCTGATAATGCGGTGAAATCGTCAGTCTAATTGATCTTGTTTTCAGGTGTCCTGTCATCCGTTCACTGATCGCTCGCCGCCGTAGAATTCGCGTTCTTCCAGACACAATATACGTAGTCCGTTCGATCGGCTTCTAACCGTATGACTGCAGTGCTACTGGCGACTTAGGCCTACTAACACAACTGACACCGATTAACGTCAACCACTGACTGACGGCAACATCCATGCACGTCGTGATCGTAGTCGATCTGGATTGCAGAGCGCAGTCGTCGATGAGGCGTGAATGAAACTGACAGCAGACGACCGACGGACGGACCGATGGAGTTTGAGTGACGTGCAGTGGCGCGCGATCTGAATGCCGCCTTCAACACCGACTGCGTGAGAAAATCAGCCGTGACGCAGAGTACAGACCACCAATGCAGCGCTCGAACGCCACGCCGGCAAAGTAATTACCCAGATTGACACAGCTCGACGACGTAGAACTGCCGATACACGCCAACGCTACTAGAAACAAACCGCGCATCCGTTTTTTCCCGAGCCCCCATGTCCATTCTATAGTTGCTGATTGAGATTCAGTGCCGTAAGTCACGTGCGCCAGAGAAATGGAGACGCACGTTCTATGTAGCCGGGCGCGCCCAGCCTGCGTCTAGGTCAATGAGTTTTTTTGTCGACCGTTCTCACTCGTCGGCGTCGCTCAGTCGTCTGACTACGTCGTTGCGATTCTGCTCGGCTGCAGGGCCGCTCGCGCGCGAGCGCGAGTTTGCACAGAATGTTTGCGCTGAGCACACAAGACCGAGTCGATCGTGACCACGGCGCCATGGCCGGTAGCACGGCGACTAGGTTGAGATACGACGCCGGGTCCAGCGAGTAGCCTCAAGGGTCGGTGGTCGCGGAGACGAACCGACCAAACGGTGGCTACGCTGTGAAACGCCGTTTACTCGCATGGACACCGGACGTCGTGATGGCGACTGCAGTCGCTGCAAGCTTCACGCCGGGCTTCTGAAACTAGGGGTAACCCAGGATTTGAGTCTTTCACAAAACTCTGCTTTTTCTTAACCTATGGTAAAGTCTCTCGAGATTCTCGGGTTACCCGTTTGCCTAGTGGCGTTGCGAGAAAAGTGAATTGGGACCTTACCTTTCTTCCCTTCCTCTCATTTTTCTTTTTTTCTTCTTCCCCCTTCCTGTCACCTTCTCTCTTTTTCCCATTTCTCCCTCTTTCCTTCCCGTCCGTTCCCTTAGAGGCTTAAAAATAGGATCACCTAAATTCTAGCTGAAAAATCTGAGAGAGCGCTGTAAGCTGTCATAACGGGTTCTGCGACGGTGCTTTAGCCGAAATTTGATGCATTATGGCCTTAAAATATAAAATCTGTTGGCAACAACCTTAAATGTTTTGAGCCGTGTAAATGGGATTGGGGAGTGTGCTCCTTGTTTTTAAAAAGCACATCAGAGTTGGTCACCTTGAGGTGGAAGTCGCTCGAGAAGACCGTCCGCTGGCACTCACTGTTCGATCAATGAAACAGCCGAGCTCTGCCCGATTGTAGAAGACGCACGCCAGACGCAGCTTAATACGACCAGTCGCTGGGTTGAGTTCGTCGAACAACGAACGCCAGCCACGCAGAGGATTATCACTAAACCGACGCCGCAGACGAAAACAGCTGTTGCCATCAAACGCTTCATCATCTATCACTGCATGGCAAGATCCACGCATCATGGCGCTGGCGCTGGCGCTGCAGCTGACATGCTACGAATTTAATAAATACTGCGTCCGAATGAAGGTGGGTCGACCCGACGCCGCCGCATGCCGCCGCAGATGAATTGTATTCGGCACATAGGAGCAGCCCTAATCTTGCATCGCTCCTCACTTCCTGGTGCGTCAGCATGGCTATAGCCTATCGATGTGCTTTTGCAAAATTATACAATACATATGATATCGCATAATGAAAGCATGCGTGCATTGGACAGACTGAGAATTTGAACTTCATCAATTTTTGGCAAAATTGACGAATTTTTACGAATTTTAAAATGGTCGGTTTAATCAACGAATTCTCAATGATGCATGCACGTCCTTGCACCTGAAACCTTCTTTGAAAATGCGAAATTGAATGAAAAAAAATTAACTATAAAAATGGCGCTTACCGGGCCTAACGTAAAATTAGTTTGCTCAGACCCCTTTCGAGCTTCAAAATACGTCTCTGTGCATGTGAGCATAAAGTATTTGGAATTTTATTTCGTAGTCAATTAGCGAATGTTGACGGCTTTTGACTCCGTACATAATGAGTAATTACTCAGTTGTAACAAATAAAAGAAAATAATTGGACGTATCAAAACTTATTTTCGGCTAGGGTTTTGTTGCAGACGTCCAAAATGGGAAGCTGTTTAGATCTGCCGAGAAAACAGGCTCAATCCAGCAAACGTCCAGCAAACGTCCAGCAATTCACGTGTATTTTGAATAAATTTGCTGGAAGTTTGCTGGACGTTTGCTGGATCGTGTAAACACTCTATAAGGATCGCTGTCGATGTCGCCCTCAAGCTTAGATTCAATTGCGTAGTGGCTGCGACGTCAGCGATAACAAGCGCAGTCGCTGCATTGCAAATTGCAACGACTTCACCTCACTTTGGGCTTCAGGTCGTCTGCTGGACCAGGCGTCGACTATTGAAACATATCCGACAGTAGGCCTCTAGGTCTGGGGTGTGTATTTGACTGCCGCGCCTAGCGGCTTGCATCTTCTTTAAAAGTGGAAAAATGAATTTAATATAATGATAAGAAAAAGGCGTACGGTTTATTATTTTCAGGTTCAACGTATTTTTTTCTGCTACAAGTAAATACCAGCCCTCTTTTTACGTTTCACGATAGGCTACGCCCCTGGTCGGGCTTTCTATTAGCTAACCTTCACCTAGCTGACTGCTGGCTGTCCATCTGTCCGTCTAACACGTCAGATCGTTGGTTCATTCATCACTTTGCAATGACACGAATATCGTCGACGAGCGCCGACTGATATTACAGATATAAGATATTCATATCTACGTTATTATCTGCATTGTTGACACAACACCGGCCGACAACTTCGGCCCACCCACGTTGATTATACCCAGTCGCTTCATCGATCTCGGCTTGGAGTCTTTAACCGCTACCATTTTTGTGATTTTACAGCCTGTTATGCGTGTGCCTTCGCTAAGCTTATCAACACTGTGTGTGCTGCGTAGTTTCGGCCTAATGCGATTGCGTTTGAACCACGTAACGTTGCTAAGAGCGTAATTTTACTCTCTCCCTAAATTGTCTCCCTTCCTTAGTCGGACTTACGGAACCGGGCGACCTCGCGTTGCACTTTGCCACAAATTTCTAGTTGTTTTGGGCCCGGCGATAGGTCAAACCTTGGTTGATGGGTACGATATGTCGTCTGTCTGTCTTTCTGTTAGTTTGTCTATCTGTCGTCTGTCGTTTGAATGTAAAGCAGGTATTGTGGCTAAACGGTACGTCGTAGGGAGTCGGCGATAGGGCAACGACGAGTTTCTATAGGCTGTCAATAATAGTAATCATGTATCTATTTGTAGCGGTTTGGCCGCAATTTTGAATGCAAAGTTGCTGCCTGCAGTTATCATCAGCGTGCGCCGAATTACCGTATCCTATAAGCTTATCCTAGCGTTTATTGTAGCGTTCGATATAGCGGCGTCACCATAGCATGTATGGAACTGCAGTCGATCTGGGAAATCGCTTTCTTTCCGCGACCGGAAGTCTGACGCCGGCCTTCGACGTATTATAGTGATGGTTTAGCTATCCATTTGGTCACAAATGCGCCAACACCGCATGCACTCTGTCAAGTGCAATTAGGCTAACAATGCATGCACTACGTCGACTTTTTACATAAATGTAAAAGGGCGAATTTTGGTGCTTTGACGAATCAAAATGCTGAAGCTATTGTTAAAATGTTAAACACTTTGCCTCACAGAGTGTTCTAATTGCTATATGTTCGTAATTTTAGTAACAAAGTGTTTAACATTTTAACAATAGCTTCAGAATTTTGATTCGTCAAAGCACCAAAATTCGCCTTTTTACATTTATGTACATAGATCACGGCGTCTTGGAGATCGTAGGCTATGCCATACATCCCCAAGTCTATAGCAGTGGCGTAGCCAGAAATTTCAATTGGGGGGCCTGGTCTCACTTCCTCTCCCCTCCGTTCCGTAATTTGTCCCTCCACTTTTCTCTCTCGCTCCCTTCTTTCCCCTGTCCTCCCCTCTTCCTCTCCCCTCTCCTCCCTTAAAAGTATATTAGGACCCCCTAAAATTCAGCTAGGGGGTCTGGGGAAGCGCTGTAAGCTCCCCCAGCGGGGTCTGTTGCGGAGCCCCAGCCGAAATCGAATTTGGTGCATTTTAGCTTTTAAAAATGAGATATGGTACCAACGATTTTAATTATTTTAAACTGACTTAATTGGACAATTTCGTGCAGTTCAAACGTATGCTTATGTTTTGTCTGGATGATTGGGAGGGGGCTGGGCCCCCTGCCCCCCCTTGGCTACGCCACTGGACTATAGGCTCGCTCAACTTTGATTCTAAATCCACAATCTTATCGGTTGAAATAGGCCTAATTAAAATTCAGAAATCAGAATGTTTTCGAATTTTATGATAAAGTAGGAATATAACTATTTTGTCGATAGCTTTTGTCATGGCCTTTGTTAACACATAATAAAAATCTAAATCACTGCGAAATGTGGGTTTTAAAATATTGTAGGCCGCCTATAGTTGACGTTTGTGTGTGACGTGACGACGGTGACGTGCGTACGTAGTTTTAACGTCACAGACTCGCCATCACAACAACAGGTTTCCAGTCCAAACGTGCAAATCGGTAATTTTAATAAATTTTGATCAAAATTAATGTTAGCTTAAACATGTTGTTGTTGAGTTTTACTACGCGATAGTCCGTCACGCGAGGAGGAAACAACGGTAAATACACGGTTTAGCCACAATACTTGCGTTACAGTACGTCTTTACAGACGACGCAAACAGACAGACGACAGACGACACATCGTGCCAAAGACTCGACTTAACAGTTGGCCAGTAAGCACAACGTGGAGTCCACGACACGCACTCGTGAGTTGTGATCAAAAGTTGCGCGAGCCTACGCCCGATATTTTTGTAGTGGAGCCTGTGAAGTTAGAGTTTCATACTCCGAGCTTTTTGGTGGCAGATTGCGCATCCGGTTTTGATTCGTATAACTCCACGTCAACATTGCGCATTTAAGCATTTATTCTTTTTTTTGCTCTGGAATAAGCTTGTTTGAATTTCGTATGTGCTTGCTGTAATTATCAGAATTGACGATGGTGTTGATGACAATGATCGCAAGGGTGGCTGATGGGCTTCCTCTAGCGGCGTCTGTGCAAGAAGAAGAACAAGTATGTTTACCAACTGGTGCGACTATAAAACATTGCAGTATTTTGATGTTGAAGTAGATGTGTAAATCTATATAGGGTGCCGGTCTAAAGTAGGATACCCTGATTTAAGCAATATGACATACCTCACTACTTCGTATTCTTTAGTAGATGGTCAAACTTCAACTTGTTGAAGACTCCAGACTATGTCGGGTAGTTGACAGTGTGAAGTGTAGACGTGTTAAGTCAACAGTCACAATGCCACAACAATTGTCGGCATATCCCTCGCTTTTCACGGAAGGGTCGCGACTCCCTTTCACCAGTAAAGGTTAGGGTTCGAATGATACTATCATTGGGGTATTGGGTATTGGCCAATACTGGCCGGTATTGGGGTGGATCGGGTATTGGGCAATAGTTACCACCAAAGTTAATCTGAACATTGCCGATTAACACCCTACATTGCAAATTGATAGGTGTTTATGCTTAATCCTTAGGGGTTTCAATATTTTTTAATCAATTTTTAGTTTATTTTTTATCTGGTGTTTAAAAAACTTAGTGAGCATCAGATTAAGAAAAATAGATTGGAATAAAGATAAATTTTTTCTCGACAAAACAATAACTCATGTAGTAGTGTTGCATTTGTGTAAACTTCAGAACTGTGTACTAGCATTTGTTTCTGCTGATTTTGTTGTTACATTTGCTGAATTGCAGACTGGCAGAAGTTTGCTTGAATATCAAGCTCAAGCGAAGCAGTTGTTTCGACGAATGAACAGCAACACTCCAACACGTGGCAGTCTGGAAACTGGCTCTTACCTCTTCCAGTTCGTTTTCGTTTGATTTATTCATACAAATAAACACAGAGTTAGCTGTGTCAGTGTGCATGTGCTGTCGCGAGTGAAAGTTATATAGTGTATAAGTGCAATCACATGCTGTTATCATTACAAGTACATTGCCAAGTGCCAAGACATTTATGCAAGTTCACAAGACAGCCCTCAGCAGGACAGACCCCAGTTAACAAGGGAGTGTCTTGGTGTCCGTGCAGAACATAATGTTTGGGATGCCAAATTGTTCCGGTTTTAAGATCTGTCAAGACATACTTTCACTAAAAAAAGTGTTTTTTCTGTCATTTCAGCTTACATAAAAACATATTAACAACAAGAAGCCCAGCTGTTCCTAGGATAGCTGACCATACTGGTTGTTACTGACCTTGAAACGTCAACAAAGCCTTGGATGACCAAGGTCCATGATTTTTATTTCATCTGAAAAGGTGTATGCCATTTTCTATTAGTGATTAATAGTAACCTTGGCCCTATCTTTCACCGTTTCCAAGATGTGGCCAGTTTTCCATAGAAAAATGCACATTTTTCCTACCCCCCGTCCATTCATCCCGAATTTGAAAATGTTTCCCTTACACTAGATGGCTGAAATTTTGCATGCCCGAGTTTCGCATGCATGGCTAATTATCTGTGCAAAAAGTTTTCTCCTAAGACCTCCCTGTTGGCCATGATACATCCATTATGGACAGACAGACGGACAGGTGGATGACAACCATGCCAATAGCTTGAATATTACTTAAGTACCATAGACCTCTTAAAATAAGGACTGACAGTGGCCATGCTCAGGTTCGCGAACTTGGGTCCATCGGTAATTGCAGTTTTTTTACTATAAGTTTGACAAATGTGGTCTGTTTGCTACAAAATTTTGTACACATAGTGTCACAGACAATGTGAACAAAGGTGTTGTGTTAAGATACAACATTTTGCTATTTTTGTGCAGTTCTAAAATACTTATTATTGTTTATGGCCAGAAAACTGTTTGGAAAACTGTTTGTAAAACATTCAGCCTTAAGATATTGTAGTGCTGAGTGTTTATGTTGTTGTTATTTTGTAATCTATTCATAGTTGTCGGTTTCAAAACCATTATTACAATTTGTCATTTATGCTGTTAAAATGTGATATTTTGCAGCTATTATGTTGAACGTGGAGTGTGCTATCTGGTGCTGTGTGAAAATTCATTCTCAAAACGTCAGGCTTTTGCCTATCTTGAAGAGCTACAGACAGAGTTTGCTATGCAGTATGGTCACAAGATTGGGACAGTTTCAAGGCCCTACAGTTTCATTGAGTTTGGTGAGTACGTTTTATTATGTTGCATGTTACTGTTGTGTGGCTCAGTAGTCTAACAGTAATATGTCGGACTTGTAATGCTGAGGTAACTCAGAGGCGCAGTCAAACGCATCGGTACACTGTCGGGTAATGACCTTAGGCAAGTTGTTCACACACATGTCCCTCTGTCACCAAGCAGTATAATTTGGTACCGGCTTCACCGCTGGGATGTAATCAGGCATACCGCACAATACACTGGCTTCGTATCCGTGGTCACGCAGTGTAAAGACTGGTGTCTGGCTGAGGGCCTTAGGAAATGGAGATCAGCGCCGCCCTATGGGCCCTAAGGCTCAGGAAGGACTTTACGTTTACGTTTTACTTTACGTTTATGTTACTGTTGACTAGTCAAGAGCACTACTTTTTATTTTTTTTTATTTAAGAAACCAATATTTTTAGAATTAGTCCAGGTTGTGCCAGATCACCAAAAAGTTATCTTTTAGGAATTGTTTGAACTTTTAAGAAACCTGTCTGTAAAAGAAACCAACAGTGTTAACACATTAAACATTTATTATAAGCATTTTTTTATTAGTTTACAGCTGATGATACTGAATGTTTTTGTTTGAATTCATCACAGATGGACAACAGTTTTGATGGATATTTTGCATTTTAGACACATTTATACAGAAAACGAAGAAGTCTTACATGGATTCTCGTTCCAGGCGTAACTTTGGACAACTGAATAACGAGTTGCAAGATGTCCAGCGAATCATGGTTCAGAATATTGACGATGTTCTCACTCGTGGTGAAGCATTGTCAGGTACAGATCTTTACTGTGTATAGTAAATAGTCTGAGACTGAGAATGCTAACAAAATGGAAGATATTTAAGTCATCGTTGTCTATATACAGTTGAAAGTAACTGTTATTTTTCTTACTCAGTGATATTGATAGAAGCAGCATGGCTGCGTGGTCACATCACTGAATTTGATTGGGACAACTCTGGGTTTGTGGTTTGAGTTGCTGATGGCATTAAGAAGGGAATCGAGACAAACTGTTTCAGTGATCGAGGAAACTCGCCAGGGGCCACAGAATCAATACAGCATGGACACTGAATTCCATCCTACATTTAAAGTGGGATGGAAAGAATCCATTTTCGATCCCACTTTTGATAATCTCATGTCCTCAAGATGCACAGATTTGCACCTATATTTTCACAGCTAGGGAGGGGCAAACACCCAGCCTGACCCCTTGGTGCACATTCACCATCCCACTTTTTCAGAGTCTCCATGGCTGCTGAAACTCCCACACTATGCACATTGCACAGGTGTGCAATGTGCATGACAAGCCCTTAGTCGGGTGGGCACAGCATTAAAAGATGTCTGTTAGAACTGTTTGTTCATCATAGCGCCACTTTTTTTTCACATCATCACTTAGTAAAATAGAGTGTGATGTGTTGCTTGTACACTGGTGTACAACATACATATTCTTTTAGCAGAGTTCAAGCATAATATATGCTCTGCAGAATTTGTCCTGTTATGTATGTCAGTTGAAGTGCCATGTAACGATTGTGAATTGACGTCTTGACATTAGCTCTGTTAGCAAAATTGTTTTATTTATTGCACATGGCCCCACTTCATGTCTAAATCAAACAGTAAAAACGAAGCAAATAACCTTGCTATATAGTGAAATGTGTTAACAAAGTTATGAAAAATGCATTTTGCATATAAACTAATGTCGTTTACCATGTGTTGTTCAGCATTAGATGACAAAGCCAGTAATTTGGCATCACTGTCGCAGAAGTACCGGAAAGATGCTCATTATCTCAACCTGAAATCTTCCTACTTCAAAATTGCTGCAATTGTTGTCGTTTTTGTCGTCATTTTGCTGTTCATTCGATACTGGTTTTTCTGACGTGTCTGCCATTTATGTTTCTGGCATTGTCGTGTGCATGGTTGTTGAAACTTGTGGGATGTGTAATTTTGTGTTATTGTTCATCTGCATGTTTCTGATGTTATCAGACTTCATTGTTTAGTCAGACAGTTCTGCAGTGAATTAAGAGTGTCAGTTCTGGCACAAAATGTGATGGACAGAATCACATTGTTTATTCATAGTCATAGTCATATTGGGTGTGCCAATAAAAAAAACAACCTCCTGGGAAAATTCTATTTCTCCAAAAAATGCATTTTTACATAAAAGCAATAATAACTTCTGAATTGAACCAAATATGGTAATGAAATTTCCAGCATGCATGGCCTGATTCCTCTACTGTTAATATTGTAAGTTTCGGTGGAAAAAGTCGACTGCCACATTTTTAGAGATATAGAATTTTTCCTAGTGGACTGTTATTTATTAGCATGCCCTTTATATCTGTGTAAGATAAACAGCACATTGCAGCAACTATTTTTAATAATAAAATGACTAGAGAAAAAAGTAAAGTTTGACACAGTGGTTATACATTCAAGATTATGCATCAATGCAAACTCCAGTTATAAGCAAATACAATAGACTAGTATCTGTTTTTGAACAAAATCTTGATGACAAACAGTTGGTTCTACTAGGTGGGCCTTTGATCTACATGGTTCCCTGTCAAAACCTGGACCGTACAAACTAGCCCACTAGATGAACCTTAACCCTAACCCTTGCCCTAACACTAACCCTAACCTTGACCCTTATCTAACCCTATCCCTAACCCTGTTCCTAATCCTAATCCCTAACCCTATCCTTAGCCTTATTTCCTAAACCTAAGCCTATATCACTGTGTCCAGGTTTTGTCATTCCCGGTTTTGTCGGTCCAGGTTTTTCAGGACACATATCTACCATTGCAAGTTAAAAAATAATGCTTTATACTTCTGTCCGTATTTTTGTACAAGAGTACTACATAAAACGTGTTGTACTGTAATGTAAATATGTTATGCATTATATAAACAAGCATGATGTTGCATAATAATTTTATCAGTCTCTCAAAAAACATTCAAGTTTTGTTGTATTTCCCGACTGATGACCTAATTTGTCAGCGTAAGTCTTATGCTTTATTATTTGCGTGTGTAAGTTATATAGTGTACATTGTAGTGATGCATTCATTGTTCATTGTTCATGTATATATCTGTAAATAAAATGCTTACTTTGGCATGAGGACAAATCTGCTTAGAAAGAAATCTGTGTTTTAAAATGGACTGCTGAATTCCAAACTGTTTTTAATGAATTAAGTTTTATTGGTGAAGATTAAACTGCTACACAACTGTGTCAAACTAATTAGTAACAAACAGTGCATGGTGGTATGCAAGGTGTCTAAGCAATCTTGCTATAAATGACAAGTGGCATTTTCCAAGTGAATGCTGGTACATTTAGTCAGGGACACAAAAATAATATGTCATGCTATTTTCTTTACTCGTACATTTCTGGTAAAATGATTGACCATTAATTGTGCTGTGGTCATGGGGAATTTATCCTAGTTTCGTTGCTGATGATATAACTGGACAGCCAGCTATTTTGCTGGCACCTACACTAAACAAACAGTATAAAACATATGAAATGTTTTCTTACATTTTAACATTTATGAAGTCTTGTGATATTTTGTGCCAAAGAGTGAGCAAGTGAGTAGGGTTTAACATCCCACTCGACACAGTATACAGGGTGCGGCAGAAAAAAGCAGCCCCTAAAGTTTTTCACTGTTTTCTCAGCAACTGTTTGATATTTTAATCTGAAATTTTACATATTTATTTTCTGAGATGTTCTACGGCTAACTACCAAGAAAAATATGATTCTGTTGAAAAATGACAAAATTATAGATTTATTAACATGACCGCCTACCAATTTTTCAGCATTCAAAAATGTTCAAGCTACAACCCCAATTCAATAACATCGTTAAATCATTGAAGCAACAAAGTTGTCAAATGTCTGTCAAATGTAAATTTATATAGCGCATTATTGTAAACGTCTGACGCGCTGTACACACTAGTACTGCGAAAACAAAAATGTCTTTAATGACTGTCTGAAATTGTCTGCAGAACATTCCGGATCACCAAGTTCATCGAGCAGTGAGTTCCAGACAGTTGGACTGGCAACAGAAAACGGCCGTAAGGGCTAAGATGGTGACGTGGCACGGAAAGTTGGTGTCTGCTGGCCGAACGCAGACGCTATCAGAAAACGACGTCAGAGACTGGCGAGCAGTGGTCCATCAGGTACCGAGGTGCTTGGTTGTGCTGGCATCGGTACATCAGCATACCCAGCTTGTACTTCACGCGGTCTGGAACGTCAAGCCAATGAAGCTCGTTGTGCGTGAGATGAGTCAGACCGTGGTTGTATTTCCGTGTGTCACTGACAATGCATGCGGCCACGTTCAATACTCGTTGCAGCCTGTCTGTTAACTAATGATCAGATGCCAGAATTCCAATGTCATTGTGAATGTTTGAAGTGTCCAGCGCCAGCCCCAAGCTCCAACACAAGCCTTCAGTTGCTTAATTTGAGAATTCTTTTGTGATTGTTTTAAGCTTGTGGTAAACCTCCAACATTGCACCCCACACGTAATAGTCCATTGGGTGTATATTCTGCAAATTTGGAGGCCATTAGTTCGTTGTAATGAAATCGGGACAGCTGGCCTCTTTCTGTGCGCTATATATGCTGGCACACAGTCTTGCTGGCAGATGAGCCCAATGGGCTTCCGGCGATTGCTTTAAAAGAACGATAATTTAGTGATAATTTATAAACAACATTACTGTTTATCAAAACGTCACTGTAACGTCATCGGCAGTAATGTATAACCGGTTTTTGAAAATTAAATAGCATTTTAGCTTAAACATTTTAATGCTGAAAAATCAGTAGGCAGTCATGTTAAAAAGTCTTAGTTTTTCAACAGAATCATTTCACTTGGCAGTTACATGTAAAAGGTTTCATTAAATAAATCTGTAAAATTCCAAGTTAAAATTCCAAACAGTTGCTAAGAAAAGAGCGAAAAACTTTAGGGGGCTACTTTTTCTGTCGCACTCTGTAGGTCATTTCGGGGATGGCCTTTCCAGGCAAAATTGCACATACACCGAATAGTGGAACAGAAAGTTTAACCTTTATAGAAAAACAAAATACAGAAACGACCAAAACCTGAAGTTGTAAGAACTTGCCATTATGGAGGTGCCAAAGAGTGGTAGTATTATGACATTTTGTGTCATTAATCCAATTGTCATATCAGCGTTATTTCACCAAACATTTTGTAGCAATAAAAATGTCGCAGGCACAAAAACAATGGATTACATAAAAGTCATACAAAACAAAATGAAATATTACCAGTGAGTAGGCTAAATTTCGTTGTCAAAGCAAAACGACGTAACTGTACACACAGTTGTAGTCATTAATATAAAAACGGCATGCAATATCAGTTGTTGAAAATCACCAGTAACAACAGTCATCACAGACACCGTCATTCGCTGCATAGATTTGAATTCGCACCCCACTGTTGACATAAATACTAACAATATAACAAATAATAAAAATAATAAATAATGATAATAATAGTGACAAGGCTGGTAAAATTTCATACATCGTAAGCCTAAAATAAATCTTCATTTTGTACATTTTCGTCTGCAAACATACTGAAATTCATGTTCATAAACAAGTCCAATTTTCAGCAGTTGCAAAAACCACCGTCCTAACCATCAGCACTAAGTTCCATCAGCAGAGACTTTGTTGCCTGAAACTTACCGTCGGAAGTTTTAGTGGCTAACTGAAACAAAACTTTTTCTATAATAGACCGAATTCGCTGAACTGTACACGCGATGATAAAGTTTTTGTCGGACGATGATGACACAAGTATTAGTCTGTGCTTTGCCAGTTGGTATCGTAGTAAGTCCTCAATGGTTTGTGCATGTTCCTCCCATGAACCATCCACGTATGACTGTAGATCTTGCCGGGCAGCCTGCAGTGTGAACAAACACCACATCATATTATGAACTGAAATTACAGCAAACAGAACTAATAC
>Ga0209671_1004415_pt1 | contig 13933 bp, 6 predicted proteins | sample WorMetHERISLAND2_2_FD_187401 | JGI IMG/M metagenome (GOLD analysis project Ga0209671, IMG submission 187401) | Marine gutless worms symbiont microbial communities from Max Planck institute for Marine Microbiology, Germany - Olavius geniculatus... | ecosystem: Host-associated > Annelida >... | reverse complement strand
CGCCATATGCATAGCCCCATCTAAGGTTACCCAAATGATTTTTGCTGTTTTAGAGGACTGATATCATCACATCGTCCTTACACACAGTTGTAAACTGGTAAGTTTTTTATATATTCAGATTAAACATCATCGATAGGCTACTGCTGTCAATAAATGCGGAAAGAGTTTCCATGTCTGCGTTCGCACAATGCGCCCATATTTCAATCAATTTTGCTGTAGGCAGTTGAAAAACAAAACAGTTGAATGAATTGTCAGCCAAAGTGTCAAGAAAGTCAACAAAATATGTTTTTGTGCGTTATTTAAATTAAGCAATAATGCTCCATTGGGTAAAAAAAGCAATATTTTATTGGTTTTGTTTTCCCCAAACAGACTTTGGGTGAGGTGAAAAATTGAACATTTATTTAATGGCAAGTTGTCTTAAAAATTTTCATACCAAAAATACTGAAATCTGATAATCCTTCTTCAAGTTACAATCGAAAAAATTTTACGATGTTTTTTGAGACACAGTGTAGTATATGTTACTATTATTGCTTGCTGGTGGCGATATATGCAACAAAATACATGATGATGATGATGATGATGATGACCGTGATCGACTATACGTTCTGCGTGGACATGCCGTGCGATAGAAAGATGCGAGACGCGTTTCAACCGTCGGGTTTGACTAGAGTAAGATTGTGAGCGGTTATAACACGGTAGACACTGTGGTAAGAGATAAGAGAACGAACTAGGTCATAAAATATACAATGCCAACCACGTCTTCGGATCTATTTCGAGCATCGGCGTTGTGTGGACCGTACAATTCATTAAGCATATAACAATGTCACGTCGAGGCATTTGGCACGTAGTAGCCTACGTCCAGCGTTGATCCACGCGGCTACACAATAAAGACCGTTGCAGCATGCAGCGTCGTCGTCGTTGGCGGTGGTCGTTTTCGTCCGGCGTGCCGCTGATAAATGGCGCCAGGATCGACGGCAAGTCACGTTCCTAGTAGGGCTGTGACGAGATCGAGCGCCGTACATGACTGACACGGACCCCCAACACATTAATATCATCCCCACTACTATACAGAGAACGTTCCTGCATCGAGTCCATGACCAGTTGAACACGCCACACCCCGCCCGGCTGGACAAGCTTGGTGGTCCGTGATGGCTTACCACACGTCGGACCTAAGGCGCTTTAGATCTGGAATGTCGGGTCCGAAACATAGATGTAGAAAACGTTCCAAGAAAAATAAAAAAACGTTAAAAAACTTTAAAAACGTGACAAAAATAAAAAACGTTTAAAAACGTTGAATAAAAAACGTTGGCCATAATTTGTTCAACCTCTTGCCTAATGCCTAATGCTGTAAGTGCAGTATACCTTGAACTATAGTTTAGATAGAAAGAACTTCATTTAATTTTAATTTAGCTGTAATGTCATAAGATCATAGCATTAAACTCACTAAATATACTGCTTAACAAAACCTTTATTTAGTATATTTAGACTAGCTAAGTAAACTACATCACTATGATCTATTAATTTATTTTTGTGGTCCCAAAAGTGCTTCACAAAGCCTTTAATGGGATTTTCAATACACGTTTTTTTTAAAATAAAAAACGCTGAACAAAATAAAAAAACGTTAAAAAACGTAAAAAAAACGTGGCAAGAATAAAAACGTAAACAACGTTTTTTACATCTATGGTCCGAAATGTCCCAGGTCGGGTGGCCAGCCAGTTAGTAGTAGCTCGAAGTATGTCTTCAGAAACTGACTAAAATTCAACTACTGGAGATTGTTCAGTATTCAAACACGGATGGATATAGGGCTACCTCGCAGCAAGAGCCTCTGCTGCCAGATTGATGGAATTAGAAGCTAAAGTCTCCAGCCGAATAAATGGACAATCTATATACGATCTTAGATATTAGAAAATATTATATTAGAAAATGCAACTGAATATCGAAGAAGCCGTACAAGCAACACGTCGTCTAAAAACGTCTCTTGCCAACGTCCTCGTCTCTCCCATGGGATGACGGACGAGAGAAATAAGGGAAAAATGAAACATATCCGTTTGATCCGGTGCTGCCTTGGCCCGGGTTTTTACCAAGTTTATCTAGGCCTAGTTGGGCGAAAAGAGAGAAATAACTGAAATTTACGCTTTTTCTTAATCAGAATTAACAATAGCATCGTTCCGTAAACCATTATATTATGGGTTACCGCTTAGCAGTAGAGAAAAGAGATGTTAACTTAAAAGATGTCTGTCATGATAACTGACGGGAAAAGATTATTTTTATTTTCTTAATGTTATTTTCATGTGTGCTTTGTTATAAAAAAACTGTGGTTACTGTATGAAAGTGTTTAGGGCGGCCACTGTTCCAGTTCTTCGATTAGTCTACGACCATCAGGAACGAGCTGTTTTCGCATGCTAAAGGTTAGTTGCGGCGTAATTTTCTACGGTCGTCTGGCGGCCGGTCAGCTTCGCGGCTAACGGTCGGACGCCGAGCATGTTATAAGGGGACGAGCCAAAATAATACGATGACGCTGATGTTTTGTATCTATATTTTATGTCAAAGATCTACGTGCTTCAAATGTTAACATCACTCACGGTATTGTGTGTTGTAAATAATTGTTGCAAATCTAGAAGACGTATAAGGGGACGAGCTAAACATGTGTGTGGCGCGGAATCATGGAATATTTATGCCGCTCTATCACGGCCGGTGTATGTGGCAACGTCGACGCTCAATTGTATGGAGCTCGTCCTGTAATCTGTATGCTGCGCAGTTGCTCGTCATCGGCCGCCGATCGGGTAATAAGACGCGCAACCGCACGGCGACAGTGGCGTTTCCTGCTTGGACTGGAGAAGACATATCAATCCGAGCATTCAGATATTCCGAGAGGGAGACATAGCAGATTAATCAGTCTATCAGTCAATAACTTCACGGAGAAAATTGTTTCGAGTCATTGGCGAAAGTTCGACAGTGATAAGTGTCTGACCACAGAAACGAATCAACTACATGAACAGCAGGTTTTACTATAATATTAACTTCGGGGATCAGGTCCAGTAGCCAAGCGTGTGGTTGGAAACATTTTGTGAATATTCGGGCATTATACGCTCTCCCCCCCCCCCAAAAAAAAATTACATTTGCACGATTTGGAGCAGTCCTAAGGATGGCATACTGGTTACGCCATCAGACGTTTGCCGTCGGTTTGCTGGGACAGACAGGCAGCTCGTAATAACAACGGGTAGGGGAAAACTGCGGCGGCGGCGAGTCTACTGGAGCAATATCGACGCCGCGTTATTACCTTTAATACTTTCTGCCAGCTGCAGACAGCTGCAAAGCATTGGCCTGGGTCGCACCGCAGTCAAACACATACGACCATCAACGTGTGTAAAATACAAGATCGTACGTAGCATACACGCAATAAGAATGTGTTAAGTCAGCGACACACAAGCCATTTTACGGCCTGTCATGACGACTCGTGTGTCGCTGGCTTTAGCGAGCCAAGATGTCGATCCAGTGCCGATATACATATGCGGCCATCCGCATATATACGCTGCACTGCGCAACTTTAATCCTGGCCCTAACCTTGACCTTTGACTTTTTAAAGTGAAAATTGGCACTCTGGAGATACGGGTGTTGGACATTGTAACTGCGTCACTTATAGTACACGTTTGCTGCCGCGCGTGTAAGTTTTCTGGACGTTTATCTTGAACAGACAATGTAGGGCCTATTCGAACTTTTCAAATAATTAGTTTCTAATTTTAGCGGAAAATGTTGCAAAAGTTAGACATCGCAACAGCGTATATACCGCTTATAAATAACGCTAACGTACAACAGCAAAAGGTAAATCGTTTCATGAATATAATACCGTTTCAGTAGTGTTGTTATTTTGCAGCCCAATAAAGCCAGCTGTCAGAACGCCTAACTGTGCTCTAGCAGCAAATATCTGCCGAGTTTGCGGACAGTAATAAGAGAGGACAGCGGCGCAAATGAGACGGCTGGCGTCGTAAAACACGAGAAATCGATGGCGGGCACTTGTTCCGGTGGTCAAAGACAGCGGGCGGAGAGTCCTGGAGACAGCCGCCCATGGGGCTACAGGAGCCATCGAGGTCGCTCGGCCAGACCACTGGCATGGTTGCACACGACATGGACGCAATTACCGAGCACTGAAGAGTTATGTGCACAGTGAGTTTGAACTATCGAAACGCAATAAAGCCGAAATGCGAGAAGAGATCGAAAGACGGATCAGGTTGGACGACGCCTGCAGAACTTCGCAATGTCGTCTTGAGTCAATCGTGAGTCAATTGTGACGAAACGCTTAAACCACACTCAACACTGCTACTGTTTTTGTAACTTTCGGCTGGAGTCGTGCGTCATAAGCCTAATACTCATTTAAGCAAACGACGGTGTAGTAGTCCGTTTAAGCGTAATTCAAATATACGATATCGTACTGTCTGGAGTGGTATAAGCTCGTAGGCCTACTGCGTACTCGCTTATCCACTCCAACAGTGCAGTATTTGGTACAGACAGTTGCTTTCGAAATTTATTGGAAATTGAGTGTACGCAACTTTGTTCAAATTCGTTTATATTTGACACTTTTTATTGCACGATGTCAGTTTTTTTACCGGACACAGTGTAGATAAAATGTAAGTATACTGTTCTGCTATACGCGAGCAGAGATAACAGGCCTATTATAGGACTGAGTTATAGGCACATAGTCACAGTCCACTGCAACAAACTCAACGTCTTTAAGTATGAACAACACTCGATCTTTTTTCATTTGAGACAAAATCATACAAGTCCGGTAGTGCTGAACATTGCACTCGACTGACCCCGTGGCGCAGATGGCTGCAATACAGTTCCTTCATATTCTACTTATTTCGTCAAATGACAGCATACAAAAAGCAAAAACAAGAAACTAAAAAACAAGCAAACAATTAGCAAGAAGCCGATATATGCGAGTGTATAGGTACTGTTTGCGTTTACTTGCAGCTGTAATTTTGTTTTATTGTCACGACATGTCGTACATTAACAATTCAATCTCATTGTCTTTAACGTAACGATTTTCGAGCGCTGTCAGAAGTTGCAGACATTGTTGCACGTAATAGCGTAGACGCGCTGACTGGGTGCTTCAGGCTGACGACTGCAACGGAGACTGTTGTACATTCGAATCGTTGGTGGCTCTGCGCGTTTCATGTTCATCTCGCCCACCAGACGAAGTGCGTCGTTGCTCGGTTCTCCAAAACCAAAACATGACAGTCTGTCAATGCCTAGAAACCTGAGGTGTATGCCTATGGTGTTAGTCGCAGTCAGGAGTCGGGCTTAATTTCCGTAGAAAAAAAATGCAAACGTTATCCGTTCGCTATAACGCTTACTTTTACTACGTTGTTAAACTATAGAAACATTGTCGGCCCAGTGCCGACATATGCGGTTGTCCGCCCAGATATACACTGCTAAACTCAAACTCTGACCATTGACCATTTTAACTGAAAATTGGCACATCGACCATTTCTGTGCTAAGGAACGTTCACAACAACTGTGCTTTTTCTACTGGTTTTTTGTACCAGACAGACATACGGACGGGCGAAGACCGCAATTCGGCCTGTTAGGACTGCCGCATGTTAAAGCTGCGGTTTAACTATAAATTATGTTGTATCACTGTAGGTATCAAGAGTTATAAGGTTACAGGTTGTCTATACCTTTTAACGGTAACCGATCTTAGAAAAACACGGGTAAATGCCAGACAGACAGGCTTTCGATTTGCCTACCCCAGAGGGATGAAAGGCTGAGTTGACCTTGTTGGTTGGCTACAGCCTATACGGTATATTGATATGGTTCAACAGTCTGCAGACAGTCACCCATCCAAGTTGTAATCACTTGATAGCAGCCCAACCAGAACTAGAATGCATGACCTAACAATCGCCAGTCCAACATCTTACCACTACGCTGTATGAAGCTAGCTTGGTCATCATCGTTATGAGATGACCTTGGTGGCTGTTATATAACAAGATTAGTTTACCCGTCCGCAGACAGTCACGTACAGTGACCCGACCAAGAGTCGAACCCAGAACCACCTGATCGTACATGTATGTACGACGTTCTAACCGGTACCCCAAACAAGCCACCTGACCTGGAACTTAACGACACTCACATCGTTTCTATCTCGATAGTCTGTCCGGCGATATCGGACGTGAGGTGATGCAGTAGATCCCACGCCACGTCGAACGAGTCGGCGTACAGTGGTCCAACGAGATGATTCACGTCTAGAGCTCCTGTGATAACAGGTCGTCTGCATGCGTAACCGACCACATCACCATGCCCATTGACAGCCATCACGCTCCGACCCCCGGGTATCTTCAGCCACCGAGACATGAAGGCGCGTCGCCACGCCGAACCTGGTCGTATGAAGCATTTGTCGTCGTAACTCATCAGTCTCTCAAACTCCTCGTCACCAGCCTACAACAAGACATTGATGTAATGTATAATACCGGTCTACAGATGTCCTAACTGAATATTAATACAGGATGGCTCTATTATACCTCGTGATGACATTTTCAACATTTGGAGATGTCGTCTGCGATGTACAAATCCAGCTGGTTTGGATTTGGACCAGCACCTCTGAAAAGTCCGAAGTCTTGTTCAACCGCGTGAGCCTCACTATCATGTCATGCTGGCATTATTATTATTATTATTATTATTATTATTATTATTATTATCAACTGTATGCTTCGGTCCTCGAAGATTTTCAGTTGCATGATCGGCTGGTCCTTTATGGTCAACCCTTTGCGTGCTTGCTGTCGAGAGTGTAGGCCTACTACCGAATTGTGTGTTTCCGGCTGTGTTAATGATGTGTATCAGTCATACGCTCTGTCCGGAAAAAGTAACTCCCTAGACATCGTACAATAGAAATGTCAAATCTAAACGAATCTGCAGATATTAAAACATTGATCTGCAAATAAAAAACATAAACAATGTTTTTTTTACTTTTATAAAAAACGTTTTAAAACATGCATAAAAAATTAAGCTGCAGTATTAATTCAAGTAAAAAGAACCGTCAATACCAATTAAACAAAGTCAGTAATACTGCTATAAAACACTCATTCTGTCTAGGAAATGGACGCTAAATGCAATTTGCCCATGACAAATGCATCATTTTGTACGTTTATGTTTTAACAACAACAAAAACACAACAATAGAAACACAAAAACATTAAAAACATAAAAGCATGTTTTTAAACTTTTATAAAAAAAACAGTAAAACATTTCTTACATCTATGGTATCAGTGGATCAGGGCCAACAAGTTGCAGTTTAATTACTCATATATCTCGAATATTCTGATACTTTTATGTAAGAAGACAACAGAGGCACAAAAACGATAAAAGATTAACAGTTTTACCGGTAGGCCTATTATGTCGGCTGCGGATCTGTTTCGGTCGACATCAGCTGAAACCACCCCTTGGTATCTGATCATGTCGCAGGCTACTTTGGCGCCCATCTTTTCGTACATCGGTTGTAAAAATTGAAACGTGTCCATGCTAATAACGCCGGTCCACTTTTGACGATCAGTGATGTCATATGCAACTGCAATCATCCTGCCTGCTAGCCCCATCTGTCGGTAGCGCCCTGCGACGTACAGGTGGCTGGCACATTTCAGATCATCGGCGACCTGGGTTACTGCGAACGATGCGACTATCTCTCCGTTCAGCTCGCCGAAGTAGAACCCGGAGCGGCGTTCGTCGTCGGATAGGTCTTCACGTACGTCCAGCGCCACCTCAAGGTCGACGGATTTCGACGCAATGTACTCGCTAAAGAGTTTGGAGACTTGCTGCCCCTCGTCTCGTCTCATGCGCCGAACTATAAAACCGTCTTCCCATCGCCGATAGATCTCTGACTCTGACTGTTCCATGTTCATCGTCGTTCGTAGCTTTGCGTCGCCAATATGTGGTTGGTGCGCAATTAACCGACGATGAAAGGGCCTTCAGATGGGCGCTGTTTACTCTTCATGATAACGAGATTGACGTGCATCTCAAGGCAAACTGGGCTACGTGAAGGCATGCGTGAAAACATACGTGCAGTGAAAACGTCGGGTGATTGGCCTAATACAGGGTCAAGTCGCATTGTATTACTATTTACGATCGCGCTGCATTAATTGATCGTTTCCAGCTCGGTTCGCCCTTGACCGCACTGCAACATGGTAAAGTGAGTGAGTGAGTAGTTTCTTAACGGCACATCAGCACAGAAGAGACCATTCAGTGCCATACGTGGTTAAAATTGGTTAAAAGCAGTTAATATATGTACTAAAAGCAAAGTTAAAATACTTGTTAAGATCAAGGCTATTAAGCTATTAAGTTATGATAATCTTTAATTCACCGATCATTGTAGAAAAACACAAAAATAATACAATAGCAACAGCGAAAAAAAGAAAAATACATATACATATACGGTACATAATCTACAACAGTGTCACAACAGCATTTTATCTATGAGGTTTATACCAAATTAATAGCAACTTACAAAAAGCATTATCACAATCCTTGTACTTAACTAAAAAAGCTCACTCCGATGTGCAAGTAAAACACTTGGCAATGAAAACGCAAATTCTTCCTGACATTTCCTAACAATATCAATATCACTACTTTTGAAGAGTTTCATAAAAAAAACTTATTGATAACAAAATCCAGTGAGTTGACAGCAGCCTTATTTAATGGGCAAGCTTCTAGTCCGTACAATAACAGAGGCATACACTTACTGGAAACGAGTTGCAAAATAACCTCTTCAGATGCATGCCTTCCGACCTTACCAAGAATAGCATTGGCCGCACGATAAAATGACTTTTTAGCAATATCTAAAGAGCATTTAAATTCTCTACTCCCTATGATGTAAATGCCTAAATATCTAATTTCGTTACTCCAAGGGATAACTTTACCAGTAGAACTGACAACTGTACAACACTAATTATACATTTAATAATGTGTTTCTAATTTTCTATATTATACATGCGCTCCCAAACATCGCGGGGCCCAAAGTAAGCTTAACCGAGTCTTAGTTGCCATATACACTAAGACAAATAGTTATAGTTTTGCTTAGCAAGCGTTGCTATGGATGCTGTGGTAACCTATTAATGGATTGACAAACTGAACTATGCACGCTACTTTCCTTACTACTAGGTCTATGCACAAATGGCACGCCATGCCGTTGAACACCGAGATGTGCATGAACAGACCTGAATAAAGATGACGACGAGGACGAGGAGGACATGATTCCAGCTATCCTGCGGAAGAAGTTTTTACTCGGGAAGGTTGTGTTTAAGGTGGATCCGTTGTTGCTACTTCAGGTAGCTGTTATAGCTGCACAGTGCACACGCTTAGCTGAGATTATTGTTTCACCCCACATCGGTAACCAAATTATTGTCTGTCCAATGCAATTTATGGCGTTGGACAGAGTGGCAAAGGAATGCCCCTCGTATCACTACTGCGTGTATAGGTGGGTTTGGGTCAAACCTTGCCTAATACAGGGTCAAGTCGCATTGTATTATTATTTACGATTGCGCTGCTGCATTAATTGATCGTTGTCAGCTCTGCTTGCCTTTGACCACACTGCAACATGGTAAAGTAAGCAGTTAATGTCAGTGCTGAATGAACGAACATGGTGTCAAAAAGGTACCCCATAAAAGTCGTCGTTTAATCGCCGTTGACTCGTCTAACGTAAACACCGTTGCAGATACGCACAGTTATGCTGCTTATCATACCAAAAACTGCTGACGAGCTCTACGAATGTACCGACATCGGTGGCCTTGAACGACCTTAAACTCCCAAAATACGGGGATTTGGGGATTTTTCTCAATTTTAGACTACGGTGCGCATTTTAAAATAAATTTTGCCAAAATTACTGAAGATAACTTGAACGTGAAATTTTCACAATTAAACGTAGATTTCAACAGTTTAAGTTTTGACCCCATAGGTTCAAGAAGTGCTTTGCACGAGAGCACTTAATTTGTGTAGTATGTGTACCCCCTTCAAAACGCGCGATTTCTTTTACTGTCGACCAATCATGAAAACGGTTGCAGATAGCCACATATCATAATTATCATATATCGTGTGATATCCTATCATAACAAGTACTGCTAATAATTTTCCGGAAATGCCAACATAATGACCTTTAACGACCTTAAAATCTACACATAGTGCGTTTTAGTAAATTTTTCGCGACTTCGTTTAATGAGTAAATTTTGGTCGAAAGTACATAGACAACCTGCGTCGCGCGTCCCAGAGTTTTTGTTCCTTTAGTACCGCCAGTGACGTCTAGCACGGTGTGGATGATTTAACTGACGTGGTCGTGCCAGTAGCAGATCTCTCTGGAAGAAGATGTTCAACACAAGACGGCCTTTTCGACGTTTTACGATCACGGTGTCTCGATGGGCTGGGTGCTGTCAGTCTTTCAGTATATGGTGCTGCATGAGCCCTGATTCTTTCTGAGACTTTGGCGCTTTATAAATCATTTACCTACTTACTTACTTACTTCGTGACAGTGGTGACCCAGAAAGAGGAGCTCTGCACTGAATGTACCACGGCGTGACTGTACGAACAACGAAGCCAATACCGGGTGCATGTCGTAAGACGCATACAAATTAGATTTGCAAGTTCGATGTCATCGTTTAAAGGTCAGAGACTCGGAGACTGCAGCGACTGAGTGAGTGAGTGTATTGGTTCATTAGGCGCGGCGCGTCACGCCGCGTTGCTTGCTGATTGCTGCGGTGTGCGGTCCGTCGTCACTTAACGTTTAGCTGACCACTGCATCGACGTCTCACGATAGGCCTACACCGACCAACGTTGATGATTTGCGCCTTCCATACGAGCAGACTCAAAAACAAAGCTGTAACTACAGTCTACAGATATGTATTTCAGAATGCTGTCTATCGGAAGACAGGGGGCGAATGAAATAGTAAAGTATCTGGATAGTTAAAGATTATTTTGGAAGGATAACTTGAGACAAACACAGCTCATCGAGGCTTCAGAAGAAAAAGTGCTGTGGCATCGCACGCGGTCGCCAACGTCGCCTACGATGGCAAGGCTTTTTAGAAAGAAATACGATCAGACATTAAAAGGCCAGAATGTAACGAATACGTTGACGTTTGTACTAAAATAAGTTCATAACTGTTTAGCGTCATGATTACAAACAAAATCATTTCTCTCAAACTAAAGCCAATTCTATTTATCAAACACAAAACCTAAGATATGTATTGTGATCAGTGACAGGAATGATTTTACCCAGCGGGGGATCTTTTTTGCTTTTAAAATGCCGGAAAAATCAAGATTTTTGCTTGAGATTATGTATCGCGGAGGGGTTATGCTAAGAAGGATTTTGTCTGCGGAGGTTTTATTAAGGGATTATATTCAGAGGGATTATTTCCGGGTTCTTCGTGCATTTCCGGCACTGCAGTTGCGCGCCTTCTATGCATCGGTATTGTGACGTCATTAATCCTACTGGCGGCGCTGGCATTGTCAGCCGCTGCAGCATGGTCTCTATCGCCATCCTTTCAACGCTCCTGGCTACTAGCTGAGAGCGACCATCTTCACGCATCTTTGTTGAGGCCGTCAGCCGCTGATCATTGATCAAGACGCCATTAAGCATTTCGTAGGCCTACTGCAGCCGCCACTGTATGCCGTTATAGCGCCGCTTTATGGGTGAAGTTAAACTGCATCGCGCAAGCACGAAAGACGGAAACTGGTCATAATCAACGGCATAAAATCCAATGTATCGCGGCAAGACAATATTATCAAATTTTGTGAGCGTGTATGTAAACTGGCCTCTATGGTAAACATCGAAGGCAGCGGCTTGTCAGTGCAGTAGTGTCTAGATTTTTCTAACAAAATACAGCGAGTCAAAAAACAAACTTAACCTTGATGTCACATTTCAAACGTGTACTGCAAATTGTTACATGTGTTACATTCAAAATGGTTACACGAATTTTGCAAAAACTTAACAGAATCGCACGTCGAAGACAAACGGCGGCTGTGAGTGTAAAATAGCAATTTCGCACAAATGTCACGTGTAATCACGATCTAACAGGCCGATTTCTGGCGAGCATGTTGAATTGCAGACAGTCTGCTATGGCGCCTGATTAAAAGACTTCATGTCACTCGCACCTTACCCACGCACGCATTCTGCTGTGCAGAATTCATCAGCAGCGTCGACTGACTGCATCTGATGGCTTTGGTCACTGTCGGCGTCTCGCTTGCATTTGTCCTTCTGTCCAATGTCCATCTTTTTCAAGTCACTGCTGGGCATCAGATTCAGCTGCTGCAGCCGCGCTCAATTATATGGCGGCACACAGGGGACAGCGCAATTCTGAACTTCAGACGCGATTGCCTGCAATTAACTGTAAAATATAAACATTACACGGCCGTTTTATAACCCATCTGCAGTTCTGCAATGCACTATACGGAATGTTTTGGGTCGACTCGGTTGAGAAATTCCCTGGGAGCCGGCTTCAACGCAATGACGTCATGCTGTCTACATTCTATGCCGTTTCACTTTCAGAATGTCGTTTTGAGTTTCAGAATCGCGTTTGAGTTTCAGAAGACCGTTTTTACTTCAGAATCGCGATGTCCCCTGTGTGCCACCATACAATTATCACGCGCCGCATCAAAGATAGACGACGACCGCGTTCATGGTTTCTCGACGCATACAGAAAGGGCCCCGAGATTCCTTTCCATCGCGCTTCAAAAGCTGCAGCTTGATCCGGCAGCTGCAGCAGCAGAAGACAGGATTCTGTTCTTGCAGGATGCGCCTGCCTACTGTGGATGCGTCAGACGGGGAAAGGAGAAACGAACGACAGGCGAGATGACGAGCGCCATAATTTCACGCCAGATTGCGTTCTGACCAACGTCTTGCAAGCAGCCAACGAACGAAGCAACGGACCAACGACCGACCAACCGTTCTGCTGATCGACCGTTCGTGATGGACTTAGTCGCAGTAGTGAAAGGATGTGACGTTGCGAACACTACTGGCGCTGCCCAAACTGTGACGCTATGGAAAATAAGATCGTGGTTAGACTCAAGTGTAAAACGCAAAACAGTTTCGCTGTCTGACTATGCATTGTGTTGTATTGTACACACAACCTCGTTACAGCATTATACTAAAATGTTGCTTTTGCTATTGATAACAGAAAGCGATAATGCATAACAGGCCTTGAAGCTTAGTCTATGGCATGCATCACAAATCAGAATGTTAATGCAAAAAAATTGAAATTAAAAAAACAGTGCAAAAATGAGGAAAATATAACGTCAGTGAAAAATGTGTTTTCAGTTTAATGAGTTTTTATGAGTCAACAAGTGACAAATGGTAAAAGTTACGAAAGTGAACATAGTAAAAATAATGTTACAAATATTCAATATTCAGATTCAGTCTAGCGCATCAGATTCAGTGAGTTTATCGCTGACATTGTGCGCTTTATAAATTAAATTTACTTACTTACTTACTTACGTAGTAGGCTGCACAAATGTGTCACAATTTATAAAGTTGATGGATGATATTTTTAGCAATAGGATAGCTTGCTGCTACTTGTTTTCACATTGTTGCTTGCGCTTGTTATAGTCACAATCGTCGGTATTGCTAACGAGCGCATATACATCTGAAAACTGTGGGTATACGATTGCGTGCCGCTTGCTAGCAACAAGTCAGAAAAAAAAACATGAAGCAGTTTTGACGACGACGGTGGACAAATCGCACAAAATGAAACTTCATTAACACATTCAGTTGTTTTATAGACCTGCTATTTTTTGTGGCTTGGTAGTCTAACGTTAACGTGTCGGACTTGTAATCCTGAGGTAACTCAGAGGCGTAGGTTCGACTCCGCACCGGGACACTGCCGGGTAACGACCTTAGGCAAGTTGTTCACACACATGTGCTTCTGTTACCAAGCAGTATAATTTAGTACCGGCTTCACCGGACG